>ERZ1030979.7-NODE-7-length-32629-cov-7.523362_pt1 | contig 32629 bp, 23 predicted proteins | sample MGYA00518596_ERZ1030979 | MGnify/ENA primary metagenome ERZ1030979 (study PRJEB33718, sample SAMN03159709) | human skin metagenome | collected 2014-05-20 | study: EMG produced TPA metagenomics assembly of the PRJNA266117 data set (Human skin bacterial metagenome and...
TTCTCGGACCGTATTCGTTCCATTCCGCCGCACCGCGTGCTGGCGCTGCACCGCGCCAAGGATGCCGGCGTGGTGCGCCTCAAGGTGGATGTGGCACCCGCCCCCGTGGCGCTCAGCCGCCTGCGTGATGCCGCCCGCGCCGAAGCTGAGGCCGCCACCGAAAATTACGAGAACGTCCGTTCTGCATACGAGCGTGAAGTCGCCGCCGCGCTACGCATCCCCGTGCAGGTGCTCAACACCGTCGACGACGAAGACCGCGTACTCGGCTGGCTCGCCGCCACCGTGCGCACCGCATGGCGCAGCCACCTGCGCCCGCGCCTTGCCGAACGCATCCGCCACCAGCTACTCGACGCCGCCGCACAGCACGCGACCGAGGTGTTCGCCTCCAACCTACGCGATATTCTGCTCGCCGCACCCGCCGGACACAAGACCACCCTCGGCCTGGACCCGGGCCTGCGCCACGGCGTGAAATACGCCGTGGTCGACGGTACCGGTGAGCCGCTGCGCGTGGGCACCGTCTACCCGCACGCCCCGCGCAATCAGTGGGAGGAGGCGTTGCGCGAGCTCGCCGCCGCCTGCCGCGAGCACAGCGTGGAACTCATCGCCATTGGCAACGGCACCGCAAGCCGCGAAACCGACAAGCTCGCCAGCGAACTGATCCGCACCCTGCGCGAGGAAGGCGCAGAAGCACCCCAGAAGGTGACCGTCTCGGAAGCGGGCGCCTCCGTCTACTCCGCCTCCGCGCTCGCTGCCGCCGAGCTGCCCGACTACGACGTGACCGTACGCGGCGCCGTCTCCATTGCCCGCCGCCTGCAGGACCCGCTCGCCGAGCTCGTTAAAATCGACCCGCAGTCCATCGGCGTGGGCCAGTACCAGCACGACGTGCCGCCCGCCGCCCTGCGCCGCGCCCTCAACGACACCGTCGAAGACTGCGTGAACGCCGTGGGCGTGAACCTCAACAGCGCCTCCGTGCAGCTGCTCGCGCACGTGGCGGGCGTGGGTACCGCAACCGCCGAACGCATCGTCGCCTACCGCACCGAACACGGCGCCTTCGCGAACCGCCAGCAGCTGCTGAACGTGCCGCGACTGGGCGCGAAAACCTTCCGCCAGGCGGCAGGATTTATTCGCATCCGCGGCGGTGAGGAGCCGCTGGACGCCTCCGCCGTGCACCCGGAAGCCTACCCGCTCGCGCGCCGCATTATTGCCGACGCGCAGGCGCGCAACGGCGCCCACTGGGTTGCCGGCGCCTTGGGCACCTCGGATGGAACCGACCCGCTCGCCGGGCTGAACCCCGCCGACTACGTGCAGGACAGCCACGAGCAGGACGGCCACATGCCGGAGAGTGCGGAAGGCACCGCCGGCGTGTACACGGTCGAGGACATCTTCGCCGAGCTGCGCCGCCCCGGCCTGGACCCGCGCGGTAGCTTCCGCACCGCCCGCTTCTCCGAGTCCGTCTCGCACTTCGAGGACGTGCGCCCCGGCATGGTGCTCGAGGGCACCGTCTCGAACGTGGCGGCATTCGGTGCGTTCGTGGATATTGGCGTGCACCAGGACGGCCTCGTGCACATCTCGCAGATGAGCCGCGGCTATGTGGCGAACCCGCACGATATTGTGCGCAGCGGCGACATCGTGCAGGTGCGCGTCGTGGAGGTCGACCCGGCTCGCCGCCGCATCTCCCTCTCCCTGCTGGTGGAGGACGAGAACTAGCGGGGGAGAGCGCAAGCGTTCGCTGACCTGTTGAGCAATCCGCGAATGAGCATTCTCTAAAACCTTAGCTCCCGCAAGAGCGCACAAAAGCCCCGACAAACACTATCTGTGCCTGTCGGGGCTTTATGTAGGTTCGATTCGAGCTCTACGCCCGAGCTACACCTTAGAAGTCGATGTTCGCCGGGTCAGCGCCAATACGACCCTCGGGGGTGGAAAGCGCATCCACAGCCGCGATGTCCTCGGCGGTCAGCTTCACGTTCACCGACGCCAGGTTCTCCTCAATGCGGGAGGGGGTCACAGACTTCGGGATAGCCACGGTGCCCTTAGCCAGGTGCCACGCCAGCACAACCTGCGCGGGGGTTGCGCCGTGACGCTCCGCAATCTCAGTCAGCACGGGGTTCTGCAGCAGGTCGCTACCGTTGCCCAGCGGGCTCCACGCCTGAGTCGCGATGCCGTACTCGGCGTGAACGGCGCGCAGCGCCTCCTGCGAGAAGTAGGGGTGCAGCTCAATCTGGTGGATGACCGGAATTACGCCGGTCTCCTCGATAATCTCGCGCAGCTGCTCCTCGGGGAAGTTCGAAACACCAATGGAACGGACCTTACCCTGCTTCTGCAGCTCAATCAGCGCCCGCCAGGAATCCAGGTACAGGCCCTGCTGCGGCTTAGCCCAGTGAATCAGGTACAGGTCAACGTAGTCGGTGCCCAGCTTCTCCAGGGACGCCTCAAACGCCTCAAAAGCGCTCTCGTAACCCTGATCGGAGTTCCACAGCTTGGTGGTGAGGAAGATGTCCTCACGAGCCACGCCGGAGTTAGCGATAGCGCGGCCTACGCCCGCCTCGTTGCCGTAAATAGCGGCGGTGTCGATGTGGCGGTAGCCGATCTCCAGGGCGGTGGCCACGACCTTCTCGGCGACCTCGTCCTCAACCTGCCACACGCCGTAGCCCAGCTGCGGAATGGATCGGCCGTCGTTGAACTTTACGTTGGGTACGTTGTAGCTCATGATGCTCCTTTGGAATCTATGGGGAGGCGGCGCCTCCGTAAGCAGTCCTTCAAGGCTACGCCTCAGAGCCCCCGTTGAGAAGGGCCGGGCCAGAATCGGGCGTGAATCTAGCCGGAGGCGTAACCAAATGACAAAAATGACGGGGGCCATAAATACTGCTCAGACTCGAGGGCTACCGCTCAGACTCGAGGGCGACTACCGCTCGACAGCCGGCGCAAACAGCTCACGCACATCCTCAGCCGTCACCGCCGCGGAGGCGAACTCACCCTCACCGACCACCGCATCGAAGAGCGCCGCCTTCGACTCCTTGAGCTGCATGACCTTCTCCTCAATCGTGCCCTCGGCGACCAGGCGGTAGACGTGCACCTCCTTGTCCTGGCCGATGCGGTGAATACGGTCCACTGCCTGCTGCTCAGCGGCGGGGTTCCACCACGGATCCATGATGAACACGTGATCCGCCTCGGTCAGGTTCAGACCGAAACCGCCAGCCTTGAGCGAAATGAGGAACACCGGCTCCTGACCGCTCGTGAACGCCTCGATGACCTCGGCGCGGTTGCGGGTCGAACCGTCCAGGTACAGGTGGCCGATGCCCTCCTCCGCCAGGCGTGCCGAAATGCTCTTGAGGTAGCCGGTGAACTGGCTGAACACCAGCACGCGGTGGCCCTTCTCGAGCAGGTCGGGTAGCTGCTGAACCAGGTAGTCGCGCTTGACCGACGACACCCCGGCGTAGGCTTCCGGATCAATCAGCGCGGCATCAAGCGCCAGACGGCGCAGCAGGGTCAGCGACTGGAAGATCGTGAACCGGTTCTTATCCATATCCTCCAGCAGACCCAGCACCTTCTGGCGTTCACGCTGCAGATGCGTGTCATAGATGCGGCGGTGACCGGGAGCCAGCGGTAGGTTCACGCGCGTATCGTTCTTCGCCGGAAGCTCCGCCGCCACCAGCTCCTTGGTACGGCGCAACATAATCGGGCGGATGCGCCGGCGCAGACGAGCAGCCGTTGCCGCGGCGTGCGCCGGGTCCTCACCGGACTCCGCCGGGCGAGCGTACAGGTCACGGAACGCACGGGCGGAGGGGAACAGACCGTCCGCCACAATCGCCAGCAGCGCCCACAGCTCCATGAGGTTGTTCTCAATGGGCGTGCCGGTCATCGCGATCTTGGTGCGGGCGGGCATTGCACGGGCGATGGACCAGGCGCGGGTGCCGGTGTTTTTGACGAATTGCGCCTCGTCCAGCAGGAGCGCCCCCCAGCCTTCGGGGGCGGACTGTTCGCCCGTGGAATCGCCAGCGTGCTCGTCAACGGTGCGCTTGTCAACAGTGCGGCCCAGCGTGCGGGCGTAGCCGGTGTATGCGTCCTCGTCCATGCGCAGCAGTGTGTAGCTGGTCAGCACCAGGTGCGCCCCGGCAATCCGCTCGGCCAGCGGGGTCTTACCGGCGGTGGTTTCGGTGATGGTCACGACCTTCGCCTCGGGCAGGAAGCGTTCCGCCTCCGCCGCCCAGTTGGTGATGACGGAGGTCGGGGCAACCACGAGGAAGGGCGCGAACGGCTCGACGCTCTCACCGCGCTCGGTGGTACGTTCGGATGCGGCACGTTCGGAGGCTGCACGATGCTCCTCAATCGCGTGGGCGAGCAGGGCGAGAGCCTGCACGGTCTTACCCAGACCCATATCGTCGGCGAGAATACCGCCCAGCCGCTGCTCGTACAGGAACGACAGCCACTGGAAACCCTCCACCTGGTAGGGGCGTAGGGTCGCTTGCAAGCCGGTGGGTACCGGGCGCTGAGCGATAATCTGGCGGGACGCTTTCTGGGGTGCGGGGGAATCCTGAGTGCCCTTGTCGAGTGCTTTTTCAGTGCCCTTTTCAGAGTTCTCTTCGGTGCTTTCCTCGGCATCCTCCAGGCCCTCAACCAGCTGCAGCAGCGAGCGCACCTGAGCATCCCACCGCGCGGTCGTATGCACACTCGCCGCCAGCGACTCCAGCTCAGAGAACAGCCCCGCCTGGTGACGGTTAATGCGCAGCTCACCGCCCGCATCGTCGAGTTCGCGAGCCTCCGCGATGAGGGTGCGCAGGGTCTTAAACTCGGGTCGACGCAGCGAGAAATAGGTGCCATTACCGAGCAGAATACGGTCCGCCCCGCGGTCGAGCGCCTCAAAAATCTGTGCGAACGGCACGGTCCAATTGTTGACCTTCACCGCAATGCCCAGGCCGAACCAGTCGCGAGAATTGCCCTCGCTCACGGTGATTTCAATCAGCGCGTCGGTTGCCTCCACGAACTGTGGCGGGGTGCCGTTAAAACGCACCTGAACAGCGGAAACACGGCGAAGCTTCGGCAGAACCGCACTGAGCAACTCGCGGGTCTCCCAGCCTTCGATGCGGCGCTCCTCCAGCCCGGAAAGCGCCGGGTGGGCGGCAAGAATGGCGCGCACCGAACGCAGTACGCGCGCCTCAAAACGCTCATCGCGAACCTCGCCACCCTCTTCACCGGGGTAACCGAAAACGGGCAGGAAGTACACATCGGAGCCCGCCGCAGGATTCTGGGTGCTCGCCTCCTCTGCGCTCGCCTCATCCAAGCTGTCCTCAGCGAAGGGGTTCAGCGGGTACTCCCAACGCCAGCTCAGCTGCGCGTCGTGGCGTACCTGCTCGTCAAAGCTGATGTCAAGCACCAGATGCGGTGGCTTCACGCGAGGTAGTGCCAGCGCCGGATCGGGGGTCAGCGAGGGAATGGAGCGGCTGAGCGCGGGCAGGTACTCCTTCTGGAACGTGGCGCGTTCCGCGGCGGGAATGTGCACGGTTCCGGCGCTAATGAGCGATTCGGAGGCGGCATCGAGCGGCTCGACCAGGGGGATGAGCGCCAGCTCCACGCCCTCGGGCAGTTCGGGCACGGCGGGGGAGTAGCGCACCCGTTCACCCTGTACTGGGGCAATCGTCGGTGCGCTATTCTCAGCTTCCTCAGTCGGCGCCTCCTGCGCGTCCTTTTGCACGAAAGATTCGCGCCCCACTTCATCCAGTGCGCCGGGGCGCACGGTCTTCCAGTGCACCGCCTTTGCTGCCTGCTCGTACTCCTGCTGGGCGAGCCCGCCCAGGGCAAAGAAGCCGGTGCGCGGGGTGCCGATGGGGTGGCAGTGCGCGGCGGGCAGCCAGAGCTGGCGCAGTAGTTCGCCTTCGCGTCCTTCCCAGCTGAGCGCGGCTTGAAGCTGCAGCCCGGTACCTTCTGCGTGTTTCTCTTCGCTGGCGGCGGCGTGCAGGCGCACCTGCGCGGGGCTCAGCACGGCGTAGTTCACTTCGCGACCGTTGACGAGCAGAGGCAGGCCAATATCCTCCGCGCGGGCGAGTACATCCCAGAGCAGAGTGGAGGCAGAAGCGCTGATTGAGATCCAGTCGCGGTGTGAGGAATACATGTTTTGCCAGGGGCGGGCAATCGAGTAGAGCTCGGCGAAGAATCGCTCGTGTTCGGGGTAGATTTCGTGCCGCCCGACGGGTCCGCCCACGCTGGAGGCGAAGGTTTCCCAGCTGAGTCCGCCCTTGATCCAGCGCCCGGTTTTGGACGCCATGAGCGGGCGGGCGAGCAGGTTAATGCTGGGGGTTGCGCCGGGCATATTGCGGCCGCGCGCGTAGGAACCGGAGACACTCAGCGAGAAATCCAGGGCACCGCTCACACGCATCGAATCAATGCCCGCAAGGTCCTGACGTGCGGAAAGAACGGAGGAGAGGTCGCGTCGCCATGCCGAGATTTTGGTGGCGGATGCCTCTGCCTGCAGGCTCGGGGAGGTTCCTAGCTCGTTGAGCGCAAAGCTTCCCTGGGGGTTTTCAGGCTCGGCAGTCGCTGCATCGGGTGTGGGCAGTTTTGCCGCGGTGGTGAGTGCACCGGAGGCGCGTAGCGCCGCGAGCGGGTCGGCGGCTTTCTTCGCCTCCGCAACGTCCGCGCTCTTTGAATCTGCGGATCCCTTTGCCTCTGTCGCCTCCTTTGCCTCGGCACCGGGCACACCGACCGGTCCGGGGTGTTCGCTGAGTGCCTTTTTCGCTACGGAGGCGCGGTCGAGCGCGGTGAGCATGAGCGCTACAGCGTGCTTGCAGTCGGTGAGCACGGGGCAGGTGCAGCGGGCGGTGAAGGTTGCGGAGCCGCTGACGGCGGGGAAGAAGCGAATGGTCACTTCGTAGGGGATGATGGTGCTTCCGTTGACGAGCCCGGTGAGGGTTCGCTCGTCTTCGTCGTAGCTGTAGCGGATGACTTCGCGGTTGCGCTGGTAGGCGACACCGCGCTGGTAGGTGCGGTGCCCGGCCTGGCGAATGATCTGCGGTACGGTGACGGGAATTTCGGGGAAGGGGATGTTGGCGCTCACCAGCTCATTATCGCGTATTGTGCGGGTATGCGCCTTGTTGCCGGTCATTTGCTGGCGGCTGTCGGGCTGACAGCCGGGCTGGCTGCCGGGGCGACTATTGAGTGGTGGTTTAGGGCGTATTTCGTATTTGTGGTGGGGGAGTTTTTAACGCATAAAAACACCGGTATTCACATAAGATATTCCGCGCAGTATCAAAAATTCCCGCTATTAAAAACGTTTCCACAAGCCAAAATGCTAATAATCTAAATCTCTTTCAAAAAACGCTTTACTTAACTTGAGAAAATGCTGTAAGCTAAACCCAGCTTCAAGAGTTTCGACTGATAAGCTCCGACTATGGTCGAACGCCAACCCCATGTTCACGGGTGGCTCGGATGACGAAGCGGTTTGTATTCACCACCGGAATAACCGGTGGTATTTGGTACAGACAAGAGCAATGCGAAAGGATCGCGCCACTCACGGCGCAGGTTGTCACATGTACAACGGCTCTGCAACCGAAGCAGCAATCTCTCTGAACCCCTCCCGCTCCTACCAGGAAAGCCTGCGTGCCGCAGCTGTCCCTGCGCGAGGCGGATACACCGCAGTCAGCATTGACGATTACTCCCGCATTTCTTCTAAGCGCGACGAGTTCCTGAACTTCCTTCTTCTGCCGAACCCCGAGGGCATCCCCGCTATTCAGTACGCCGGTCTGCGCGTAGCGTAGCATTAGGGGTATGAATTTCTCCGGTATGCTCCTGGACTCCGACGTTCTTGCGGAGATCCGTAAGGCGGATCCTGACCCCGCCGTGGTCGCTTTTCTGCGCCGCCGCTCGTTCCGGCACATGTACATTTCTGTGCTGAGTATTGGTGAGCTGAAGGGCCTGTACCCCTACCCTGAAACTGATCGCTGGATTACCGAACTTCTTGAGCGCTTTGGCGACCACGTTATTAATGTGGATGCGCGCGTGAGCCTTGAGTGGGCTGGTCGTCAGGCGCCGCTCGGCGTGCATGCCGTGGGTCGTGATGATGCCGGTCCGCTGCCTACCGCCGCTCTGGAGGGTCTGATGGCGGCGAGCGCGAGCGCCTATGATTTGGAACTGATTTCTTCTAAGGCGCAGGTGTACCGCGCCTGGGGTGTTCAGGCTTCCAATCCGTGGACTGAGGATTAAAACTTCGCCGGATGCACGCCCTCACGTGCATCCCTGTGTGAATAGTTGTGAGAACCCGCTTTCGAGTGTTAATCGGAGGCGGGTTTCATCGTTAATTCGTGGCATGATTGAAGGACGATGAAAAGCACCTCACCTATCTCGCGTTATTCCATGCCCATGCCTCTGTGGCTTCAGGGTGTTGTTGAGCTAATTGTTACTGCCCTGTTCTCTGCGCTTGCTGTGTTTGCGGCGATGTCTGCCGTGTGGGCGACCAAGGGTTTTGGCGACATGGAGTTCTCCTCCGTGGCCGCCATGTCGGCGCACCTGTGGCTTCTGATTCACGGTGTTCCCTTGGATCTTGCGGCTGCTTTTGGTGCTTCTGCCGGCACGATGACGCTGGTGCCGCTGGGCTTGAGTATTCTGCCTCTGCTGCTCTGTTATCGTTCGGGTCGTCGCCTGGCGCGCGCCTCGTATGAGGGTGAGTTTTTGATTCCGGTGCTGTCCGGTTCGGTGACGTATGCGCTGATTAGTTCGGCGATGTACGGTTGGGCGAGCCCGCATCCGCAACCTCTTCAGGCGTTGAATGCTGCCCTGGTACCTTTGGGTATTGTGGTGGCTGGTCTGATGTGGGGTGGCTACCGTGAGGCGCGTTCGCTCTCGCGCATGGTGGGTGTTGATACTGCGGAGCAGATTTCGCAGATGAGTCAGTATTCGCGTTGGGCGGGTTCGTATGCCTGGGCTGTGGTGCGTGCTGCGGTGGTTGCTTTTGTTGCGCTGGTCGGTCTGGGTGCGGTGCTTTTGGGTATCGGTATTTTGGCGGGTTGGTCGCAGATTGTTGCCACCTACCAGGAGCTGCATGCGGGCGCTGTGGGCGATACTGCAGTGACTTTGCTGCAGCTGGGTTTCTTGCCGAACCTGGTGATTTATGCGATTGCGTGGTCGACCGGTGCCGGTTTCTCCTTTGGTGCGGGTACCTCGGTTGGTTTGACCAGTAGCAATGCCGGTACTTTGCCGATGCTTCCGATTCTGGGTGCTGTGCCCGAGTCGATGGGTACGTTCGGTCTGGTGGGCCTGCTGGTGCCGCTGGGTGCCGGTACGATTGCTGGCTGGTGGTTCTTGCGTGAGGGTGAGGATCACCTGGATGAGTGGGTTGCCCTGAAGGTTCCGTTCCGCCCGCTGTCTGCGCTGATTTCTGCGGTGGTGCTGGGCATGATGACCGGTATTCTGACGTCGTTTGGTGCCTTGTGGCTGGGCTGGATTTCGTACGGCTCTCTGGGTATTGGTCGTTTTACGGAGGTTGGTGCTGAGCCGCTGACGTTTGCGGCGCATACCGCGTTGACGGTGGGTGCCGGCGTGACTTTCGGTATGTTGCTGAGCCGCGCCCTGGTGCCGGATAGCAGCCGTGAGCTGCCTCGTTTTGCGGATGAGCGCCCGAATCTGGGTGAGCGTCTGATGAGTTTTACTGCCTCGACCCGTGAGCGTTTTGCACAGGGCCGTGAGCGTTTTGCGGAGCGTCGTGAGGAGCGCGCGCAGGCGCGCGCGGAGCGTATGGAGCGTGAGGCTGAGGAAGCTGCTGAGCGTGAAGCAGCAGAGCGTGAGGCCGCTGAGCGTGAAGCTGAGAAGGCGGCACGCGCGCAGGCTTCCGAGAACGGTGTTGAGGCCGAGTTGTCTGTAGCATCTGAGCAGTCTGTTGTATCTGAGGTAGCGACCGGTCACGTGCCGGTGCATCCGCAGGAGCCGGTGGTTGCCGTCCCCGTGGAGGCGACCGAACAGCTGGCGCAGCGTGCGGCGGCGGACGCTTTTGCAGACATCGTTGAAGAGCGTGAAGAGCCGACTGAAGAGCCCGCCTCCGAAGAGGCTACTGCTGAAGAGAGCCCCGCTGAGGAGTATGAGCCGATTGAGGCCGTGCAGCAGGTCGATTACCTGCACTCCGCCCATGCTGACTCTGCTCAGGCTGATTCTGCTCACACTAACTCTGCCTACGCTGACTCTGCGCAGGCTGAGGACTACGAGAGCATTGAAGCATCTGTTGAGCCTGCCTCCAACGAGCACGTTGCTGACGAACACGGCACCTATGACCCCGCCGTGTACGCTCATGACCCCTCCGAGGAGGAGACTCGCGAGCTGATCCAGGAGCCCGTCTACGAGGCTGCTGAACCTGTGGCTACTGAGCGTGCGAGCGCTGTCGAAGAGCCCGCGGAGCAGGCGCCGCGTTCTAAGGGCCGCGCGAGCCGCATCATGGCGTACTTCGGCTTTGGTCTTGAGCAGCCCGCCGCAATACAGAATGACGCAGCGCAGGATGAATCAGTGCAGGATAACTCGGCTGATGCCGCCCACGCTGAATCTGCCGCGCAGGACCGCGCCAACGACCGCGCGCTTGAGCGTGCGCAGAAGCGTGAGGCGAAGAAGACGGCCAAGGCGGCACGCAAGAAGCAGAAGAACGACCTAGAGCGTGATTTTGTGGATCGTGAGCTGGATGTCCTCTCTGCTGATCAGGCGATGAGCCGCATCTTTGAGGTTCGTAGCCAGACCGGCATCCTTCCGCTGGTGACCGATGAGGCGTCTACCGTGGAGCTGCCCCCGCTGGATGTCAGCTCCTCGAAGTCCCAGGGCTCTAATGCGCAGGGTTCTAACGCCCGCAAGAAGAACTAGCGCGCAGAACCCCTAACGAGCTGCAGAAGAGCTAGAGCTGGACGTGCCGGTGAGCTTGTCCATCGTGCCCTGGAACTTCTGGTCGCAAGTGTACATGTCGGTCTGGGTCAGCGCGGCGGCGCGGCACTCACGGTACTCCTGCGCGCCGGGCATGAGGGCAAGGCCAATGCCGCCGAGCAGGGTCATTGCGCCGTAGATAATGCTGACGCCCGCGGCAATGTAGAAGAACCAGGGGCCGCGGTAGACAGCGGTGCGCACAATCGCAATAATGCTCAGGGTAATGCCGGCGAGCGCGAAGATGAAGAGCGCTAAGAAAAGCGGCATCGTGGAGAGCACGAAGGAAGACGCCGCAAAAATTACCAGCGCGGCAGCAATCAGCATGAGCGAGGTGCGAATATTCGCTTTCTGCTGTTCGATGGGGTCGATGGGCTTGCGCGGCTTCTTACCCTGAGGTCCTCGAGGCTGCGGCATCATGTTCTGCGGCGCCTGTTGTGGCGCTCGCGGCGGAACCTGCTGGTTCTGCGGTGCACCGTTGTCCGAGGCGGGCTGCTGCGGTGCGTTGTTCGGTGCGTTGTTTGGAGTGTTCTGCGGGGAAGTAGACATACCTATAAGGGTACCGCCCCGTCCGCCCGTGACCTATTGAGTTCGCGACCTGTTGATTTTGCGCCCAGCAAACCCCGGTGAAGCCCCATGAACTCCAGCGAACCCCGGTGAGGATTCATCCCGCCGGGGTTTCTTTGTGCTTACCTTTGGGCCTGTTGTGAACCTCTTACCCCTTTGGATAAGGGTGTGAGACGGGTTATACTAGTCGGGTGCGAATTGTGGTTATGGTATCCGGCTCCGGAACGAATCTTCAGTCCATCCTCGACGCTGTAGCAGCGGGCGAGCTTCCCCTCGACATTGCGGCAGCGGGCGCCGACAAGCCCTGTCTGGGTATTGAACGTGCCCAGGCGGCGGGTGTACCCACCTTCCTGGTGCAGCCCGGCGACTACGCCGACCGCCCCTCCTGGAACCGCGCGCTGGAAGAAAAGATCGCTTCCTACGACCCCGATTACATTGTGTTCGCCGGCTTCATGCGCATTGTTGACGCGCAGCTGGTCGAGCGTTTCAGCAACCGCATCATCAACACCCACCCCGCCCTGCTGCCCTCCTTCCCGGGTGCGCACGGCGTGCGTGACGCCCTGGCGCACGGTGTGAAGATTACCGGCCTGACCGTCCACTTTGTGGATGCGGGCGTTGACACCGGCCCCATCCTCGCCCAGGCGGCAGTGCCCGTTCTGGATGACGACACCGAAGAAACCCTGCACGAACGCATTAAGGTGCAGGAGCGCCGCCTGCTCGTGCAGACCATCGCATCTCTCGCTGAATCCCGCGGCACTGCATCTGACAGCTAATTCCGCCCACTAAATTTTTCGCGGCGGAATGAGCCGAGCTCAAACCCCGCCGCCCACACACGTTCCGTTGTGCCCATTTGACGCGCTCACCTTAGCGTCACGCACAGCGGCGGGGAATACCCCCCCCACACATATCCTGTCTGTCCGGGCAGGCTACGTCCATCCACCAGCTGTGCCGCCGAGAACCGGCGCGCACGTCTAAAGCATCGGAGTATTTGTGTCTCTCATTGAGCTCGATCGCGTGCCCCTGCGCCGCGCCCTCATTTCCGTCTACGACAAGACCGGTCTGGAGGAGTTCGCCCGCGGCCTGCACGAGGCTGGCGTCGCGCTGGTCTCCACCGGCTCCACCGCATCCACCATCGCGGCAGCAGGCGTACCCGTCACCGAGGTCACCGAAGTGACCGGTTTCCCCGAGTGCCTCGAAGGCCGCGTGAAGACCCTGCACCCGCGCATCCACGCCGGTATTCTGGCTGACCGCCGCAAGCAGGAGCACATCGACACCCTCGACGAGCTGGACGTTGAGGCGTTCGACCTGGTGGTTGTGAACCTGTACCCCTTCGTTGAGACAGTTGCTTCAGGTGCCGGTCAGGACGCCATCATTGAGAAGATCGACATTGGTGGCCCCTCCATGGTTCGCGCTGCCGCGAAGAACCACGACGCCGTCGCTATTGTTGTAGACCCCGCCGACTACGCGCGCACCGTTGAGGCCGCTAAGAACGGTGGCTTCTCCCTGGACGAGCGCCGCCGCCTTGCCGCTGGCGCATTCGCCCACACCGCTGCATACGACACCGCTGTGGCTACCTGGACCGCATCCCAGTTCCTGCAGGATGAGGACGCTAACTTCTGGCCCCCGTACGCTGGCCTGGGCTTCGAGCGCAGCGAGACCCTGCGTTACGGCGAGAATCCGCACCAGCGTGCCGCCCTGTACGTTGACCCCGCCGCTGCCCCCGGTATTGCTCAGGCGGAGCAGGTGCACGGTAAGGCGATGAGCTACAACAACTACGTTGATGCTGACGCCGCTCTGCGTGCCGCTTACGACTTCGACGAGCCGGCTGTTGCCGTTATCAAGCACAACAACCCCTGCGGTATTGCTGTGGCAACCCCCGGCGCGGCTGACCCGATTGCGGACGCTCACGCGAAGGCGCACGCTTGCGACCCGCTGTCCGCATACGGTGGCGTGATTGCCGCTAACCGCCCGGTGACCGCCGCTATGGCTCAGACAGTCAAGGGCATCTTCACCGAGGTGATTGTGGCTCCCGGCTTCGAGCCCGAGGCGCTGGAGATCCTGCGTGAGAAGAAGAACCTGCGCCTGCTGGTTCTGCCCGAGAACTTTGCCCGTGAAGCTATCGAGTACCGCCCCATTTCCGGTGGCGCACTCTTCCAGGAGGCTGACCGCCTGCAGGCTGAGGGTGACGACCCGAAGAACTGGGCCCTGGTTGCCGGTGAGGTAGCTGACGAGGCAACCCTGCGCGACCTCGAGTTCGCGTGGCGCGCACTGCGTTCGCCCAAGTCCAACGCTATTCTGCTTGCCGATAACGGTGCCGCCGTGGGCATCGGCATGGGTCAGGTGAACCGCGTGGACTCCTGCAAGCTCTCGGTTGAGCGTGCGAACACCCTCGGCGGTGAAGGTAACGAGCGTGCCCGCGGTGCGGTTGCCGCATCCGACGCGTTCTTCCCCTTCGCTGACGGCCTGCAGGTACTGCTGGACGCCGGCGTGCGTGCCGTTGTGCACCCGGGCGGTTCAATCCGCGACGAGGAAGTTATCGAGGCGGCTAAGGCTGCTGGCGTGACCATGTACCTGACCGGTACCCGCCACTTCTTCCACTAAACACGTGTAGCGGGTTCAGTACGCGCTGAGCTGCCTGCTGTGAGCGGGGCATCCTGGGGTAAACCCGGGGGCCCCGCTTTTATACCGGGTGCCCGTGCATCCGTATTGTGGGCAGTCGTATTTATAGAATTTTTGCTCTATTTTGCGCCGGATTTACGCATGAGGGCGCGTCAACGGCGACCAGGATGCGCACGGATTGGCTAAAAATTCGCTAGGATTAGGTTGTGCCTAAAGTCAGCGAAGAATACAAAAAGAACAGGCGTTCTCAGATTGTAGAGACCGCCCGCGAATGCTTCATCAAGCACGGTTATCAGAAGGCTTCGATGAGCGAGATTATTGCGGCCACCGGCCTGTCTGCCGGAGCGATTTATAACCACTTCTCCTCCAAGGATGAGATCATCCTGGCGGCAGCCCGCATGGACATGGCGCCCTTCGACCGCATCCGCGCCGAACAGCCCTGGGACTACGTGTTCGGGTGCCTGAAGGTGCTGGACACTCCCAAGATTCGCCGTCACCTGCTCGTCACCTGGGGCGAGGCTGTGGCAATGCCGCAGCTGGCGACCGTCGTCTCTGAGCAGCTGAGCTACCTGCGCGATCAGTCCCTGGAACGCTACCGCGCCTGGGGTGCCGCTGAGCTGGACTTCACCGAAGAGGAGCTTGAAGAGTGGCTGACCGTTATCGGTGCCGCGGTGCTGTCGGTGCTGACCGGTTACGTGGTGCAGACCCAGCTGGTGGCTGGCGGTAAGAAGGAGAGCGCTCGCGAGGCGTACCTGGAGTATGCTTCCGCTATCCTGCGTCAGGCGTAGGGTTTGTAGACCCACTTAACGGCCGCCGATCAGCCTGCCGGGGTGTGTTCTATGCCCCTCGCTGGTGTCGCGCCGACGCCGTAAAAACTTCATCGTGATGCTTTGTAAAGCCCGTTTTCCTTCTCGAAGGAAAGCGGGCTTTACGGTATTATGAGGTGTAGCTCATATTTTTTCATTCAGGGTTTTCAACTGGAGGCGCCCGCCGCCTCCTGAAGACCGCCCGGCGTACGCTGCGGTAGCCCCGATGATGAGCGACCGAAGATAACGAAAAAACACTCCCAGGAGCGTAATGTCCGAGCAGAAGATCCTCGAGATGCCCCTCGCCGACCTCGACCCCGAGGTTGCAGAAGCCATTGAGCTGGAGCGCAAGCGCCAGCAGAACACCCTCGAGATGATTGCATCCGAGAACTTCGTCCCCCGTGCCGTCCTCGAAAGCCAGGGCTCGGTACTGACCAACAAGTACGCTGAGGGTTACCCCGGCCGCCGCTACTACGGCGGCTGCGAATTCGTTGACATCGTTGAGTCCCTCGCTATTTCCCGCGTGAAGGAACTCTTCGGTGCTGAGCACGCCAACGTTCAGCCCCACTCCGGTGCGCAGGCGAACAACGCCGTCATGCATGCACTGCTGAACCCCGGCGACACCATCATGGGTCTGTCCCTGGCACACGGTGGCCACCTGACCCACGGTATGAAGCTGAACGTCTCCGGCAAGCTGTACCACGTCGTGGCGTACGGTGTGGATGAGTCCGGTCGCGTTGACATGGAGCAGGTGCGTGAACTGGCTCTTGCCGAGCGTCCCAAGGTCATTATTGCCGGCTGGTCTGCGTACCCCCGCCAGCTGGACTTCGCTGCGTTCCGCGCGATTGCTGACGAAATCGGCGCGTACCTGTGGGTGGACATGGCTCACTTCGCGGGCCTGGTGGCTGCGGGTCTGCACCCGAACCCCGTCCCGCACGCACACGTGGTCTCCTCCACCGTGCACAAGACCCTGGGTGGCCCCCGTTCCGGCTTCATCCTCTGCACCGAGGAGCTGAAGAAGAAGATTGACTCCGCAGTGTTCCCCGGCCAGCAGGGCGGCCCGCTCATGCACGTTATTGCTGCGAAGGCTACCGCGTTCAAGGTCGCCGCATCTGACGCGTTCAAGGATCGTCAGAAGCGCACCGTTGAGGGCGCACAGATCCTGGCGAACCGCCTGCTGCAGCAGGACATGAAGGACGCCGGCGTGTCGATCGCATCCGGCGGTACCGACGTTCACCTGGTGCTCGTTGACCTGCGCGACCACGCCCTCAACGGCAAGGAAGCAGAGGACCTGTTGCACGCCGCTGGCATTACCGTCAACCGTAACGCCGTGCCGAACGACCCGCGCCCGCCGATGGTGACCTCCGGTCTGCGTATCGGTACTCCCGCGCTGGCGACCCGCGGCTTCGACGCCGAGGGCTTCACCGAGGTAGCCAACATTATCGCTTCCGTACTGCTGCCGAACCCGGACATCGCTGCGCTGCGTGCCCGCGTTGAGGTACTGTGCGCCAAGTACCCCCTCTACCAGGGCAGCGAGAACTGGTAGACCCATGAATGACCCCGTTCGCTCAGCATCCCTTCGTAGGTGCTGAGCGGGCGGGGTTATTTCGCCCTCTTACTTTTACCGCCCTGCCCGCTACACCCGTTCAGGGACGTAGCGGGGGAGTGGTACCTCTAGGGGCACACCCTAGAACCCAACACACAGACCATCCGTTTCGGCGAACCCGCCGCAATCTATGGAAGGAAAAATAATGCCCCAGATTCTAGACGGTAACGCAACCGCCGCAGCCATCAAGGAAGAGCTGAAGGAGCGCGTCGAGGCGCTCAAGGCTAAGGGTATTACCCCCGGCCTTGGTACCGTGCTGGTCGGTGACGACCCCGCATCCCGCTCATACGTGGGCGCTAAGCACCGCGACTGCGCAGAGATCGGTATTAACTCCATCCGTGTGGACCTGCCCGGTGACATCACTCAGGAAGAGCTCGACGCAGAGATCGACAAGCTGAACAACGACCCGGCGTGCACCAGCTACATTGTGCAGCTGCCCCTGCCCAAGCACCTGGACACCAACCGTGTGCTGGAGCGCATCGCCCCCGAGAAGGATGCTGACGGCCTGCACCCGACCAACCTCGGCAAGCTCGTGCTGAACGTTTCTGAGCCGCTGGACTCCCCGCTGCCCTGCACCCCCAACGGTGTCATTGAACTGGTCAAGCGCCACGGCATCGACTGGAACGGTAAGAACGTTGTGGTGCTCGGCCGCGGCATTACCGTGGGTCGCCCGCTGGGTCTGCTGCTGACCCGCCGCGAGGTGAACGCGACCGCAACCCTGGCGCACACCGGTACCGAGAACCTGGACGAGGTGCTGCGCGAGGCTGACGTCATTGTTGCCGCTGTGGGTGTTCCTCACGTGCTGAAGGCTCATCAGGTCAAGGACGGCGCAATCCTGCTGGACGTTGGTGTTTCCCGCGCTGAGGACCCGGAGACCGGCAAGAAGAAGCTCTTCGGTGACGTCTCCCCGGAGGCTGCGCAGAAGGCGTCCTGGGTTTCCCCGAACCCCGGAGGCGTGGGCCCGATGACCCGCGCGGAGCTGCTGGTGAACGTGGTTGAGACTGCGGAGCGTCAGGCGGCGTAAGGCTCGCAACATTTCAGAGCTAATAACTCAAAAGGGCGGTGCCCCGGTAGAACAATCTACCGGGGCACTGCCCTTCACACTGTCATCACAAGAAAAGGCAGATGCTAGAGAATCATCTCGTAGAAGTAGGCATCAGCGAGGTACAGGGTCTCTGAGTACTCGACCGGGCTACCTTCTTCGGTGTAGCCGGTCGTGCAGACCTTGAATGCCGCCTCGCCCACGGGAACCTGGTGGTTGAACGCCTCGGCGTCCGCGTCGGTGAAGAGCGCCGCGCTGGTGCGTACGCGGGCGTGCTTAATGGCGTTGGGGGTGTCGGCAAGCTGGTCGAAGGAGCTCGAAGCGCCGGACATTTCCGCCATCATGGCGTCCAGGATGCTGCTTGCGGCAGCCTTCACAAAGTAGGAACGCTCAAAGCCAATGACTTCGTGGTCGGCAAGACGCAGACGGCGCACGAACAGCACCTGCTCGCCCACCGGCACGGATAGGTGGGTGGAAATTTCTTCGGTGGCGTCCATCCAGCGGGTCGCAATCATGCGGGTGGAGCCTTCAAAACCGCGGCGGCGCATATCGTCGACGAAGGTGCCCACGCGCGGAATGTAGGTGGCTTCGGTGTGCTCGGCAACGTAGGTGCCCGAGCCCTGCACGTTGTAGATCAGGCCGCGTTCAATCAGAACCTTCAGGGCGCTACGAACCGTCTGGCGGCTCACCCCAAAGTTCTGCTGAATCATGCGCTCGGTGGGTAGCTTATCGCCGGGCTTGCCGGGAATAATGTAGCGCTGCTCAATGTAGTGGATGACCTGCTCGTACTTCGGGCCGGGAATCGGGGGTAACTCGTAGCGGCTCTCAGCGTTGTGAGCAGCACTTTCGGATGCGGTGGTGCCCGCAGAATGTGAGGGGGCACCGTGGTCGGTGGTCTGTGAGGAGTGTGAATTCATCACCCAATAGTTTACCGTTCAGTCAGAGAAAAAACGCGCATGAGTGAAAATTTCTCTTCCCTCAAACTGGCATAATTAAGACTATGCATTTTTCTAACACCCCTGCACCGCGCCCGAGCGGGCTGCTTCGCGTGGCGAGCGTGAATGTGAACGGTATCCGAGCCGCCTACAAGAAGGATATGGCGGCGTGGTTGGCGAGCCGTGACATCGACATTCTCTGCCTGCAGGAGGTGCGCGCCCCCGACGCTATCGTGCGTGAGCTGCTGGACGAATCCCAGTGGCATATTCTGCACACGGAGGCGGCAGCGAAGGGCCGTGCGGGCGTGCTGGTGGCGACCCGACGCACCCCGAACTCAGCCGGTGAACTCCTGGAGAACCAGCCGGTAGCGACCCGCTCGAATATTGGCGAAGAGTACTTTGACGATTCGGGTCGCTGGGTTGAGGCGGACTACGTTCTGCCCAACGGCAAGACCCTTACCGTGGTCAGTGCCTACGTTCACTCCGGCGAGGTCGGCACTCAGAAGCAGGACGATAAGTACCGCTTCCTGGAGCGCATGCTGGTGCGCATGCCTGAACTGGCAAAGCACTCGGACCACGTGCTCATTGTGGGCGATTTGAACGTGGGCCACACCGAGCTGGACATTAAGAACTGGAAGGCTAACCAGAAGCGTGCCGGCTTCCTGCCGGAGGAACGCGCCTACTTTGACCGCTTCTTCGGCGATATCGGCTACCGCGATGTGGCTCGTGAGCTGGCGGGTCAGGTGTCCGGCCCCTACACCTGGTGGTCTTACCGCGGCAAGGCGTTCGATAATGACGCAGGCTGGCGTATCGACTACCACATGGCGACCCCGGCGCTCGCCGAAAGCGCCGTGGAAGCGGTCGTGGACCGCGCGGCAAGCTACGATGAGCGTTTCAGCGATCACGCGCCGCTAGTGATTGACTACCGCATCGGTGAGTAAGACGCGGACCCACCTACAGATAAGTTTTTGAAGATGTGCTGCACCGTCCGCAGCACCGCACAGGAAGAACTGCACAGGAAATAACTATGGCAGACGAAAAGAAGCAGGATAAGTCCCTCATCCCTAACGCCTCTCAGCAGAAGGCACGTATCTACTCGGGTGCGCAGCCGTCGGCTGATTCGATGCACCTGGGTAACTACATTGGTGCTGTAAACAACTGGGTGGCGTTGCAGGACGACCCGAATAACGAATGCCTGTTCTTTATCCCGGATATGCACGCCATCACCGTTCCTCAGAACCCCGAGGAGCTGCGTGAGCGTACCCGCCTGACCGCGGCGCAGTACATCGCCTCCGGCATTGACCCGACCCGCACCCCGCTGTTCGTGCAGTCGCACGTGCCCGAGCACGCCCAGCTGGCGTGGATTCTGAACTGCTTCACCGGCTTCGGTGAGGCCTCCCGTATGACCCAGTTCAAGGACAAGTCCCAGAAGCAGGGTGCCGAGAACGCCTCCGTGGGTCTGTTCACCTACCCGATTCTGATGGCTGCCGACATCCTGCTCTACCAGGTGGACGGCGTGCCCGTGGGTGAGGATCAGCGTCAGCACCTGGAGCTGACCCGTAACCTGGCTCAGCGTTTCAACTCCCGTTTCGGTGAGACCTTCGTGGTTCCCGAGCCGGTGATTCTGAAGGAAACCGCTAAGATTTACGACCTGCAGGACCCGACCTCGAAGATGTCCAAGTCTGCAGCCACCGACAAGGGCTTGATCAAGCTTCTGGACACCCCCAAGACAACCCAGAAGAAGATTAAGTCCGCCGTGACCGATGACGGCTCCGTCATCGCCTACGACCGCGAGGCTAAGCCCGGCGTCTCCAACCTGCTCTCCATCTACTCGGCAATGACCGGCGAGAGCATCGACGAGATCGTGGCACGCTACGAGGGCAAGATGTACGGCCACCTGAAGGTTGATCTTGCCGATATCGTGGTGGAGCGCCTCAACCCGGTGCGTGAGCGTACCCTCAAGCTGATGGACGACCCCGCCGAGCTGGATCGCCTGCTGGCTGTGGGCGCATCCGCTGCCCGCGAGATCGCTACGGTCACCATTGAGAACGTGTACAAGAAGGTCGGCTTCCTGCCTGCCGCCGCAATCTAGCCCGCTGTTCAGCCAGTTCGGCTGAGGCGCCGCATTACCTGCACGATTGAGATGACAGCACAAGAGAACTCTTCGAGCCCCACGACGGCTCCTGTATCCCCGACCCTGAAACCTGGCCGCCGCTACCTGAGCGTTATTGCGCACGTGAGCGGTGAGAATGTTCAGCGCCTGGAAGAGTGGAAGCGTTCGGTAGTTGGTGGTGCGGTGGCGCCTATCAGCACCCACGTGACCGTGTACCTGACAGAGCTGAACGAGTCTCTATTGGCTGCGGTGCACTCCCCGCAGTTCCGCGAGGCGCTGGACACGCCGCGTTTTGAGGCGCGCTGGGGTTCCGTGCACTCCTTCCGCCCGGTAACCGAGGTGGAGTACCTGAACCTGGAGGCGGGCAAGGCCGAGTTCGAGCAGATTCACCAGAAGCTGGTTGAGCTATTCGGTGCCGGTGCGGCGTCCTTCCCCTATGTGCCGCACGTGACATTAGGCCACGGGCTCACGGAAGAGCAGGTGACGAACGCCCGTGAGGTGTTTGATGCTCTGCCCGCTGAGCAGCGCACCTTCACCGTGGATCACCTGCACTGCTACTCCTACGACGGGCAGAACTGGGAAGAGATGACGGTTCTGCCGCTGCGTTAGTAGCTGGCGTATAAACCTGGAAAACATAAAGAGAGATGCGACCGATAACCTATCGGTCGCATCTCTCTTTATGTTTTCGCTAGGTTTATCTCAGCGTGAGAGTCCTAGTGGGAGTGGCCCTCGTGAGCCTCGCCGGACTCGTGATCATGAGCCTCGCTGGACTCGTGCGCGTCAGCCGAAGCCGAGGAGGAAGCAGCGCCGTACGCCGCAGATCCGTGTGCCTCAGCCTCAACCGGTGCTGCGTTCGAGGAGGAAACACCCAGGATCTCGTTCGGGGTCTTCGGAAGCTCCACGCTCATCAGCTCCTTCGGAGCCGCCGGGTTCGACAGGGACACCGCAATGAGCTTCTTGGTCGCCGGATCGGTCACGTAGGCGGTCTTACCGTCCACCCATAGCGCCGGACGCTCGTCCTGCCAAGTCTCAGACTCGGTCCACGCCTCCATGAGCTGTACGGAGCCGAGCTTGGCACCGGTCGCCGGATCGAAGACGCGCAGCTTACCGTCGGTGGTCAGCAGTAGCGCCTCACCCTGGGGGCCGCGAGCCAGCGAACGGAAGGTGTAGCTCACGCCAGAAGGCAGGGAGTAGACGGTGCGGGTTGCTGCAACGGTGTCGATAATGGAGAACTTCTCGGGGCGCTCCAGCTTAGCGTCCTTGTCGGTCTTGTAGTCCGCCAGAACGTACTGGGAGTCAGCCTTACCAGCCTGGTTGCCCGAGCGCGAGTACGGGTCCTCAGGGTTGGTGATCTTGGTGAACTTACCGTCCTTGTAGACCAGCGCGCCGTCGGTGCAGCCGATGGAGAATGCGCCGTCCTTGGCGATAGCTTCACCGTGAACGCCGGGGCAGGCGGGGCTCTCGGTGACGGTCTTGCCCTGCGCATCCACAACAGCGGCGCCGGTGCGGGTCTTCGAGTCGCCGACCGCTACCAGGTACTGGTCGTTGGGCAGCGGGATTGCGAAGCCGTGGTGCGGCTTCGGCAGGGTGACGGTGGTGGTCTCCAGGGAGGAGGCGGTGCGCTTGTCGTGGGTCAGCTTCGCCGGGTCGTACACGGCGAAGGAGCCGGTGCCGTCAGCGAATGCCGCGACCTTGCCGTTGTCCTTGATGACGTGACCGGTGTGGTCAGCCGCCAGAGACAGCGAGGACAGCGACGGGGAAGTGGTGTAGTAGTGCGAGTGGTCGCCGTGCGCTACGGACCATACGCCGGTGTCCAGGAAGGTGTAGCTGTTGCCGTCTGCAACGACGAGGTGGCGGTTATCGCCAGCGTCGGAGAGGCGCAGGAAGCCTTCCTTGGGGATGTCTGCGAGCAGCTTCATGTCCTTGGCGTCGTAAACGAGCACGCCACCGTCGTAGGTGATGGCGACGCGGCTTGCCGCGCCCTTGCCTTCGGTGATGGGTGCGGCGGTTGCGCTCGCGGAGGTGGAGGTGCTGGGGCTGGTCTGTGTATTCTGGCCGGTCTGGGCACCGCATGCGGTCAGGGCGAGGGCGGCTACTGCGCCGAGTGCGCCGGCGCGGGTGAGGAAAAACTTACGAGTCATGTGCATCCACCAAGAGTAACATGAGAATGATTATCTATATAGGATGATTCTTGGTGTGTCAGAGTCTGGAAGTGCAGTCTATGCGGGATGCGTAAGGTATTCTGCCGCTCCTGCCCAGCCGCAGGGAGCGTTCTTTCGTGCCCCGCTAGGCAAAAGCCTTGAACCCACCCGTGAAATGACCCATCAGGGCATAATCACCGGGGCATAAAAAACCGGCTCCCTTCCAAAAAGAAGAGAGCCGGTTCCTTAGAGGTATCTTTTGCTCGAGCAGGGTTCAAGTATCTACTCAGAGCTAGCTGCTCGGGGGCCAAAAATTTAGAGGAGGGTGTTCAGGCCTCGTGCCTTGACCTCACCCACTGCATCCTTGACAGCCTGTGCCTTGGAGCGCGGAACGACCAATAGGGCGTCGGGGGTATCCACCACAACGATATCGTCGAGGCCAATGATAGAGATCTTGCGGTCGGTGTTCGCGATAATAATACCGGAGCAACCGTGGTTCATGACGTTATCCTTCTTGCCGAGAATGGTCAGCTCTTCGCCGCTCTTCTCGGTGTTCAGGCGTGCCACAGCGTCGAAGTCTCCCACATCGTCCCAGCTGAAGGAGCCGGGAACCATTGCAACGTCGCCTGCTGCCGCTGCGGGCTCAGCCACAGCGTAGTCGATAGCAGTCTTGGGTAGGGTCTCCCAGATGCGGTCCATAACAGCCTCACGCTCAGGGGTGTCCCAAGCGTTAGCAATTTCCATGATGCCTGCGTACAGTTCGGGCTCGTTCGCCTCGAGGTGCTTGAGCATCAGGGCCGCCGGTGCCACGAACATGCCTGCGTTCCAGGTGTACTCACCGGAATCCAGGTACTTCTGCGCGGTAGCGGCATCGGGCTTCTCCACGAAGGTGTCCACGGCCTGAGCGTTGGGAGCGTCCTCAATGCCCAGGGACTCGCTGGCGTGAATGTAGCCAAACGCGTTGGAGGGCTCGGTGGGAGTAATGCCGATGGTGACAATCTTGCCGGTTGCCGCGGTGATGACAGCTTCGGTAACCATACGGTGGAATTCATCCACGGGGCTGATTACGTGGTCAGCTGCGAAGGAGCCGATGATGGCGTCCGGTTCGCGGCGGTGGATGATAGCGCAAGCCAGACCGATAGCGGCAGCCGAATCCTTGGGGGAGGGCTCCAGTACCAGGTCAGCGGCACGCAGTTCAGGAATCTGCTGGGTGACCGCATTGGCGTGCGAAGTGCCAGTAACTACCATGACGGAACCGTTGCTGAGATCGATGAGACGGTCGTAGGTGTCGCGCAACAGAGAATTGCCCGACGAAGTGAGGTCGAGCAGGAATTTCGGGGCATGCGCGCGGGATAGAGGCCACAAACGTGAGCCAACACCGCCGGCGGGAATGAGCGGGCGGAATCGAGTGAGTGCAGTATTCATCGATTCAAGAATAGCTTGTGAATTTGTCATATATCGAATTCTTTTACGTTTTGACAGAAAGTGTCAGGGGACTCTCAGTGTTGTGATGTTTGAGGTTAGGATAAGGTAAGTTCCCCACAAACACAGGGGAGTAGACGGTATAGTAAGAAAAATATGCCCTAATTCACTTTTGGAAGCTGTAAAAAACCCCCGAACAGGGTGTCAATAAGCTGTGAATTTACCTGATATCTTGGAAATAACAGACGAACAAAAGCAGTCGGTGAGCACACAGCTGTGCCTGGAATCTGGGGCCTAAAAATGCGGCACCAGAACCCAGACGCTCACCGTCGCAGCAGGAGGTTATTCAGTGTTGAATGGTTCTAAAGGAACCCTTTACCGCGGCCGCTGGGGCATGTGGTCCTGGGTTGCTCATCGCATTACCGGTATCGCGATTTTCTTCTTCCTTCTTGTACATATCCTGGATACTGCCGTCGTGCGTATCTCTCCGGAGGCCTACAATGGCGTACTGAGCCTGTACAAGAACCCCATCATGGGTCTGGGCGAGACCGCCCTTGTCGCCGCCATCGTCTACCACGCGTTCAACGGTATCCGCATTATCCTCATTGACTTCTGGGGTAAGGCAACCAACTCGCACGTGGAGCACATCCAGGCGAAGAACAAGGACGGCAACGTCGAAATCAGCCAGAAGGCAACCTACACGCACATCAAGATTCTTTGGGTTGTGCTTTTCCTCTGGGCAATTACCGTTGCTGGCTTCGCCGCACGTCACCTGCCGATCGTTTTCTCGCACATGGGAGGTCACTAAACAATGGCTACTCCGCTCAAGCCCCGCACCTATGTACCCCGTCTGCGTGACAACCGCATCGACGGCGTAAAGTACAACCGCTCCTCCTCCAAGCGCAACAACTTTGAGATGTTCGCTTGGCTCGGTATGCGCCTGTCTGGCGTTGTACTCGTCGTGCTGATTTTCGGCCACCTCTTCTCCAACCTCATGGTCGGCGACGGTATCCACGCCATCGACTTCGGCTTCGTGGGCGGCAAGTGGGCGAACCCCTTCTGGCAGGTCTGGGATCTGCTGCTGCTCTGGCTGGCTATGCTGCACGGTGCAAACGGCATCCGCGTCATCATCGATGACTACGCTGAGAAGGACCGCCTGCGCGTTTGGCTGAAGATCATCCTCTTCGCAGCATGCGCATTTGTCCTGCTGATTGGTACCCTCACCATCTTCGCGTTCGACCCCTGCCCCTCCGGCGCAGCGGCTGAACTGCTCCCCAGCTTCTGCTCGGCACGCTAACGGCGACGTATCCGAGACAAACGAAAACATCTAAAACACAGAAAGAACATCATGCAGGTACATAAGTACGATGTAGTGATCGTCGGTGCCGGCGGCGCAGGTATGCGTGCCGCCATTGAGGCCGGCCAGCGAGTTCGCACCGCGGTACTGACCAAGCTATACCCCACCCGCTCCCACACCGGTGCGGCACAGGGTGGCATGTGCGCCGCTCTGGCAAACGTTGAAGAGGACAACTGGGAGTGGCACACCTTTGACACCGTCAAGGGTGGCGACTACCTGGTTGACCAGGATGCAGCAGAAATCATGGCTAAGGAAGCTATTGACGCTGTGCTCGACCTGGAAAAGATGGGTCTCCCCTTCAACCGAACCCCCGAAGGCCGCATTGACCAGCGCCGCTTCGGCGGTCACACCCGTGACCACGGTAAGGCTGCTGTGCGCCGCGCATGCTACGCAGCTGACCGTACCGGCCACATGATTCTGCAGACCCTCTACCAGAACTGCGTTCGACACAACGTGGAGTTCTACAACGAGTTCTACGTTCTCGACCTGATCCTGGTCAAGGACGAAGAGGGTAAGCCCCGCCCCGCCGGCGTCGTCTCCTACGACCTGGCAACCGGCGAGGTCCACGTCTTCCAGGCTAAGTCCGTGATTTTCGCATCCGGCGGCTGTGGCAAGATCTTCAAGACCACCTCCAACGCACACACCCTCACCGGTGACGGCATGGCTATCGCATTGCGTGCAGGCCTGCCCCTGGAGGACATGGAGTTCGTTCAGTTCCACCCGACCGGCCTGGCTGGTCTGGGCATTCTCGTCACCGAGGGTGCTCGTGGTGAAGGTGGTATTCTCCGTAATGCTGACGGTGAGCGCTTCATGGAGCGCTACGCACCCACCATTAAGGACCTCGCACCCCGCGATATCGTGGCACGTGCAATGGCAAACGAGGTGCGCGAAGGCCGCGGTTGCGGTCCCCACAAGGACTACGTGCTGCTGGACCTGACTCACCTGGAGCCCTCCCACATCGACGAGAAGCTGCCGGACATTACCGAGTTCGCTCGTACCTACCTGGCAGTGGAACCGCACCACCAGCCCATCCCGGTGTTCCCCACCGCGCACTACGCAATGGGCGGTATCCCCACCAACAACGAGACCGAGGTCTACCGCAACAGCGAAGAGACCATCCCCGGACTCTACGCAGCTGGTGAGGTTGCTTGTGTGTCCGTCCACGGTGCAAACCGTCTGGGCACCAACTCCCTGCTGGACATCAATGTGTTCGGTAAGCGTGCAGGCCGCAAGGCAGCAGAGTACGCAGCATCCGCTGAGTTCGTACCGGTTCCGGACGACGCAGCAGATCGCGTTCTCAACATGCTCAACGGCATCCTCGAAGGTAAGGGCACCGAGAAGGTCGGCGCTATCCGCGCAGACCTGCAGAAGGCTATGGAAGCTGACATGCAGGTGTTCCGTACCGACGAGACCATCCGCGCAGCACTGGCAACTATTGCTGAACTGGAAGAGCGCTACAAGAACATCGCTATCCAGGACAAGGGCAAGCGCTTCAACCTCGACCTGCTTGAGGCTGTTGAGCTCGGCTTCCTGATCGAGCTGGCAAAGGTCATGTCCGTTGGCGCACTGCACCGTAAGGAATCCCGTGGTGGTCACTACCGCGAGGACTTCCCGAAGCGTGACGACGTCAACTTCATGGAGCATTCGATGGTCTACCTCGATCCCGAATCCGAGTTTGAGGGTGTCAAGGGTCTGCGATTCGAAACCAAGCCCGTTGTCTACACCCGCTACGAGCCGAAGGAGCGTAAGTACTAAAATGGCTGAAAACGAACTCCCCGAACCGGAATCCGTCAAGCTGTTTGAGGGTATGACCGGCGGCGACTCCGACTCCATCCCCACGTACGATGTGGTCATCAAGATTCGTCGCTACAACCCGGAAGTTTCCTCCGAGGCGTACTGGGATGAATTCCCGCTGACCATGTACCGCACCGACCGCGTGCTGGATGCTCTGCACAAGATCAAGTGGGAAGTAGACGGTTCCGTCTCCTTCCGCCGCTCCTGCGCACACGGCATCTGTGGCTCGGACGCTATGCGCATCAACGGCCGTAACCGCCTGGCTTGCAAGACCCTGCTGAAGGACCTTGACCTGACCAAGCCGATTACCGTTGAGCCTATCAAGGGTCTGCCCTGCGAAAAGGACCTCATCGTTGACATGGAGCCCTTCTTCCAGGCATACCGCGAAATCATGCCGTTCTTCATCAACGATTCGAACGAGCCTGAGCGTGAGCGTCTGCAGACCATTGAGGACCGTGCACGTTTCGATGACACCACCAAGTGCATCCTCTGTGCAGCATGTACCTCATCCTGCCCGGTCTTCTGGACCGACGGTCAGTACTTCGGCCCCTCCGCTATCGTGAACGCACACCGCTTCATCTTCGACTCGCGCGATGATGCAGGCGACCTGCGTCTGGAGATCCTCAACGACAAGGAAGGCGTATGGCGTTGCCGTACCACCTTCAACTGCACCGAGGCTTGCCCCCGTGGCATCCAGATTACCAAGGCTATTGCCGAGGTGAAGCAGGCAATCCTGAGCCGCTCGCTCTAATCTGAGTACGCGGTATCAGCAGATACAGCATTGACGATTCAAGCCGTCACCCATACCGGGTGGCGGCTTGAATCTTTTTAACAGAAAAGGACCGGAATTCGTGGGGGCAGAGCATTTTCGGGGCTTCGGCGGGCAGGAGTACTCTTCACAATCTGTCATAAAGTCATAGATATTCTCGAGGGCTGTCAGAAAGGGTCAACGGGTAGGTAAACCCCGGCGGACGGCGTTATTCTACTGTGTATGGTTTTCGCTAATTCTCGCTACGATTTGTCCACCCCCGTCTTCGACGACTGGGTGGAGCGCACGATGGGTACCCTCGTGCAGTTCCGCCGCGAAGTGCACGCCAACCCGGAACTTTCCTTCCGCGAAGTGGCGACTACTGAGCGCCTCATGAACCGACTGCGAGAAGCCGGCATGAACCCCGTCGCCTGCGAAGGCACCGGCTGCTACGTAGATATCGGGAACGGCCCCTTTGCCGTGGCTCTGCGCGCCGATATTGACGCTCTGCCCATTGTTGAGCAGACCGATCTGCCTTACGCTTCTACCGTGCCCGGCGTGATGCACGCCTGCGGCCACGATATTCACCAGACCGTCATGCTCGGTGTGGCGCTGGCACTGCACGAGCTGAACGAGAAGACCCCGCTGGGCCGTAGCGTCCGTATTCTCTTCCAGCCCGCTGAGGAACAGCTGCCCGGCGGCGCCGTGCAGATGATTTCGCAGGGCCTGCTGCAGGACATTCCGCGCGCCTTTGCCCTGCACTGCGACCCGAAGGTGGACCTGGGCCAGATTGGTACCCGTATCGGTGCGATTACTAGCGCATCCGACACCATCAAGATTCACCTGAGCGGTCACGGCGGCCACACTTCCCGCCCGCACCTGACCGAGGACCTCATCTACGCCATGAGCCAGATTGCTGTGCAGGTTCCCGCCGTGTTGACCCGCCGTACCGACGTGCGTTCGGGCGTGCTGGTCGCCTGGGGTCAGGTCAGTGCTGGTGTTGCTCCCAACGCTATCCCTGCCGAGGGCTACCTGGCGGGCACCATGCGTTGCCTGGATGTTGAGGTTTGGCGTCAGGCAGGCAATATGCTGGATGAAGTCATCGAGCAGGTCGCTGTACCTTTCGGCGTGAACGCGCGCGTGGAGCACATCCGCGGTGTGCCCCCGGTCGTCAACACCGACCTGGAAACCACCATGCTGGAGAACGCGGCTCGCGCCGAGCTGGGCGAAGACTCCATTGTGCTGGTTGAGCAGTCCATGGGCGGCGAAGACTTCGCCTGGATGCTGCAGGAAGTTCCCGGATCCATGTTCCGTCTGGGTACCCGTGCCCTCGGTGACCCCACCTATGATCTGCATCAGGGCGATTACGCCCCGAGCGAGCAGGCGATCGGCATTGGTGTGCGTGTTATGGCGGCAACCGCATTGCGCGCTGTCCGTTTTGAGTTGGCGAAGGCTGCGAAGGCGGCGAACCCCATCCGCGATGAGGCACGCTAGAGAGCTTTTCGAAAGCATATGCTGCAGTCTTGAAGGCACAACTCTATAGCCGCGTTAAGCCTTGAAAACTGTACAAGTTTCACCCCGTTACCTCTCACCGAGTAGCGGGGTGAAACTCTAATGCACGCGATAGAATTAAAAGGATTATGAGGACATCTGCGCCATGTTCCCGACCCCGTGCCCACACACCTGCGGAGGTTGAAGGAGATGGCGCATCATCACACGGCGCACGCCGGAGGAGGACACCCAATGAGCTTCTTTGGAATCGGCAAGAAGAAGTTGGATGAGCAGTCGCGCGAAGAACAGAGCGCCGAAACTGTTAGGGTCCAGAAGGAACAGGCAAGCGAAGACGCTCCTACGAGCGCGCGACTGAGTCAGAAGATTATGGAACAGCAGCAGTGGGAGGACTCCCTGCGCCGCTTCGTGAAGTCTGAAAGCGCACGCCACCAGAACCAGAACCACGACGAAGAGCAGAACGAAGAGCACCGCGCTGTTGAGGACCTCAAGCGTGCCCTCTTGCACGGCGATGAGAAGGTTGAAGAATCTTCCGCTACTGATGAGCTGACTGAGGAACAGGCTGAGGAGCAGGAGCGTCGTAGCTTGTTGGCTGCGCTTGGCGTTTTCCCTCAGGAATCTGAGGAGCCTGTTGAGGCCGAGCAGGTAGCTGAGGACCAGGACGTTGAAGAAGACGCCGCCCCGGTTGCTGAGGCTGCTCAGCCCGCTACCCCCGCGTTCCTGCGCGATGACGAAGAGGCTGAAGCTGAGGACGCATCTGTCGAGGTGCAGGAGTCTAAGGACGTTGCAGCGGAGGCACGTTCCCAGTTTGAGGAGCACCTGCGTGCTCTGCGTGCCCAGAACACCGAAGATACTGCCGCTGAGGTCGCTGAGATTGCTGAAGCGACTGCAGACGAGGCAGAGGATAGCGAAGAGCTTGAGGTTGCCGACGCTGTTGTAGAAGCTACCGAGAACAAGTCTGAGAACGCTCAATCTGCATCTGCAGCTGAGGACGCATCCGCAGGTGCTGAGGACTCCCTGACCGCAGAAGACCTGAAGGCTAACGGCACCGGAGCCGCTGTCACCGAGACGCAGAACGCCGGTCTGGACAATCTGGCTGCCGCCTACGCTGCTCGACTGGGCATCACCCTCGACAGCGAAGAAGAGACTTTCAGCGAGGTTGCTGCCGATGAGGTAGTCGCTGAAGAAGCTACTGCTGATGAGGTAGCAGACTCCGCTGAAGCTACCGGGGTTTCAGAGATTACTGAGGCTACCGAGGATGCCGAGGCTACTGCCGATGCACCCGAAATTTTTGAGGCTGCTGAAGCTGAAGAAACCGCTGACCTCACCGCTGCTGTAGCAGAAGCTGATGAGCCTGTTGCCGCCGTTGAGGAAGAGCCGATTGAGGCCGTCGTTGAGGCGCCCGAGCTGCTGGCATCTGAACTTACTGAGGAAGAAAACAACGCTGAGACTGAGCAGATGGCTACTGTGGCTGTTGATGAGAAGGGCTCCGTATCTGTCTCTGATGCACTCGAAGCGGAGACCCCCGAGGCTGAAGACTTCGACGCCGAAGAGGAGAACACCGCCGAGCTGATCTTCGATGCCTCCGCTACGGAAGAAACCGCTGTGGTAGAAGCCGAAGAGAAGACCCCCGCACCGGTAGCAACCGCTACCGAGGTTGAGGACTCTGAAGTTGAGAACCTCGTGGCTGAGGCTACTGCTTCTGAAGAAGACGAGCCCGCCAAGAGCTTCTCTGTAGCTCCTGCGCTTGCCGCTGCTGCCGCCCCTGTGGTTGCTGCAGTTGCCGTTGCCTCTGCCGCAAAGGCTGAAAAGGCTGAGGAGAAGACCGAAAAGGGTACCTCTCAAGGCATCGCTCTGACCGCAGAGGGCATCGATAAGAAGGAAGCAGAGAAGCACGAATCCGCTGCTCGTGAAGAGTCCGTTGCTGAGCTGAAGGAAACTGAGCAGAAGCTCAGCGAAGATGAAGCTGAACTGGTTGCTGAATCCATCATCCTGAGTGAGCCCGTTGAGGGCGCTGCAACCCTGCCCGTTCTGCCCAAGGAACGCGCTCTCTACAGCCTGGCGGAGCTCATGCGCACCCGTGGTTCGGGCACCATGAGCCTGGAACTGCGCCAGGTTGATGAGGATATGCACTACCGTCTGCTGCACCGCGGCCGTGAGGTTGAAACCGGCATTGTCGTGCCCGGTGTTGACTGGTTCGCACCCGTTGCGGCGCTGTACACCGAGGCTCAGCAGGCCGGCGCAACCTGGAACCGGGCGGCTGTCTCTCTGAAGCCGCGTCTGGGCGACAGTCTGGAGGTTCACGCATCCTACCTGGGTGCTGTGGACGGTCAGACTACCGGCGAAATCTTCCTGCTGGAAGGCTCCGCTGTCGAGGCTAAGCCCGTTGCGACCACTGAGGCTACCTCGCAGGATGAGCCTCAGGAAGCTGCTGCTCAGAGCGTCGACTCGGTTGAGGCTGAACGTGAAGCTATTGAGCGTGAGCTTGAGGCGGAACTCGCCAAGAAGCAGGCTGCAAATGAGGCTGAGGCTACTGTTGAAGCCGCTGAAGAGCCTGTAGTTGAGACTGCTGAAGAGGGTACCTCTTCGGGTCTGCTGACCGCTGCTGGTCTTGCCGCTGCCGGTACCGCTGTGGCTGGTTCTGCCGCTGCTGCGCAGGAGAAGGAAGACGTAGAGGAGGCTGTTGAAGCTTCTGACGAGCCTGTCCAGACTGAGTTTGCGCCGCTTGAAGCTGAGTTCGAGTACGACTACGAGAATGACCCTGTCTTCGGCGCGGCTACCGTAGAGTCTGAAACTGCGCAGGCTGAAGAGCTCGCAGCCGAAGCATCTGATATTTCTGAGACCTCTGCCCTGGAGTCTGATGAGTCTGGCGAAGATATGGAAGCCGCCTTGGCTACCATCGTTGCCAACGCTCAGAAGAAGCTGGACGCTGAGGAAGCCGCAGCCCCCGTAGCTGTTGAGGAAGCACCTGCTGAGGAAGCTTCGGCTGTCGAGGAGCAGAAGGCTGCCGCCCCCGTGGTTGCAGAGTCCTTCACCCCTGGATCGCACCCAGCCCGTTGAAGCAGCTGCTTCAACGGGCTGGGTGCGATCCA
>ERZ1030979.32-NODE-32-length-18323-cov-6.135319_pt1 | contig 18323 bp, 13 predicted proteins | sample MGYA00518596_ERZ1030979 | MGnify/ENA primary metagenome ERZ1030979 (study PRJEB33718, sample SAMN03159709) | human skin metagenome | collected 2014-05-20 | study: EMG produced TPA metagenomics assembly of the PRJNA266117 data set (Human skin bacterial metagenome and...
CACTGCATATCGTCGGCAGCGTCAGATGTGTATAAGAGACAGTTGTATGGCTGAACGTGGGTATACCTATTCAAGTTCAGATATTGCATATGACGCTGTTCAGGGAACGCCCGCTGAACAGCAAACTGCGATTGATGATGCAACGTGTCGCGAAAAAATTAACTTCGAGGAAAAAACTGGGCAGGTACTAGATGCCTATATGACCACGTTCCTCGAAAAGGAGCAGGGCCTCATCGAGCAGGTGACCACCGCCAAGAAAACTGCTGAAGAAAACGCCCGAAAGATTCTGAGCTAATCCTCCGGACTAATCAGACCGGGCTATCCAGACCGGACTAACCAGAACAGGCGTACAGAGTAGCTACAACAGCTACACCTCGTCACAGTGTATTGTGCCCGGCACGTATCCCCGTGCCGGGCACAAACTAATCCCACACGGCACCGCCGCCACCTAAGCCCAAACGGCACAGACAATAGCGTTCCCACACGCGCACCCAAAGAAGGGACACCATGAGCGCCACCCCCACCCGCCAGAAGAAAACCCTCTGGCTCTACGGCATTATCGCCCTGCTCCTCATCATCACCGTCGGCACGCTCATCAGCGCCCAAAACATCAAAACCACCGCCCAAAAAGACGCAGAAGCGGCACCCCCGGACCCCTCCACCATCACCGCCACGGTCACCCGCGAGAAACTGCGCACCACCGTGCCCCTGACCTGCACCGCGAACTACGCCACCTCAACCCCGCTACGCTACAGCGGCGAAGGACAGTACACCGCAATCACCATCAAACACGGTGACACCGTCGGCAACGGCACCCTCATCGCAGAAGTCAACGGTGAACCTCTCATCACCCTCACCGGCGGCTTCGCGCTCTACCGCGACCTCAAACTCGACGATAGCGGCCCCGACGCCGCACTCCTCAACGAGGCACTGACCGCCATGGGACGCCAGGGCCCGCAGCCCGCGCGCATCACCGAAGACACCTACGAGGCTCTCAACAACCTCCTTGACAGCCTCGGCTACGCGCACGTCAAGACTGACCAGCCCATTCCCGCCCACTACTTCCTCATCATCAACCGTGCCGGAGTTGTCACCGGCAACCCCCGCGCCACCGGCGCTATCGCAGATGGTCCCGTAGCCACCATCGCAGAAGGTAGCAAGACCCTCAGCTGCACCGGAACCACCGGCAGGCTCACCCCCGAAGCCCGTAGCGGTCAGAAGGTAACCGTGCCCTCCCTCGGTGATACTGAGTACGTCGCAACCCTCGGATACAAGAACACCACCGAAGCTGCCGGCGCCGCAGGCAACAGCCAGGCTGGTCGCCAGGCCAATGGTGCAGAAGGCGCGGCTGGCTCCAACCTCAAGGGCGCAGCCGGCGCGGCTGGAAGCACCGAAGGGGAACGTATCCTCACTCTCGACGTAGGGGATAAGGCGGACAGCCTCCGAGGCGCCGTCAACGCGGAACTCACCCTCGAAGAAACCCCCGAAGCGCACCTGGTCGTACCCTCATCGGCGCTCTACACCCGTGACGGACAGACCCGAGTCATCGTGCTCGGTCCCGAAAGCTCCAACGGATCGAAGGCACGTGAAGAACGCGAGGTAACCGTTACCGTCATCAGCAACGCCAACGGCAAGAACGCCGTCACCGGTGACCTGCACGAAGGCGATAGCGTCAAAATCATGCGCGAGAAAAAGTAGGGAGTAGCCATGACTGACTCCCGCGCTGCTCACGCGCACCCACCAACCTATAGCGTCGATATTCAGGGAGTGTCCCAGCACTTTATGCAGGGTGACACTCGAATTGACGTGCTCAAAAATATTGACCTGAAAGTCCGCTACGGAGAAGTCGTCGCAATCCTGGGGCCGTCCGGCAGTGGCAAATCAACCCTGCTGAACATCCTCGGTCTGCTCAGCACGCCCGCCTCCGGCAGCTACCTGCTGGACGGTACAGACACCGCAACCTTCACCGCGGCACAGCGAGCTGAAGCGCGCCTAGACAACATCGGTTTCGTCTTCCAGGCGTTCCACCTCATCGAGCATAAGAACGTGTACCGCAACGTTGAGCTACCGCTCATTTACCGTGGTGTGCCCAAAGCGGAGCGAGCGCAACGTGTTGCGGATACTCTCGCCCTGCTGGGGTTGAGCCACCGGACGGATGCGCCCATCACCACTCTCTCCGGTGGCGAGAAGCAGCGTGTAGCTATTGCGCGTGCGCTCATCGGGGAACCGGCGTTGCTGCTCTGTGACGAGCCGACCGGCTCGCTGGATGAAGAGCTCACCCGTGAAGTCATTGATCTGCTCCGTGAATGTACGGGTGATCTGCAAAGCACGATTGTGATTACTCACGACCCGCTCGTGGCGGAGCACTGCGACCGGGTGCTACGTATGCACGAGGGGCAACTCATCGAGCAGGATGCACAGCGGCAGGAAGAAACGACCGCCCGCGCGTCTCTGAACCTGCCTAGCTTTGCTGAGGAGCAAACATCTAAGCCACAGAGCAGTGGTCGTGCACCTTGGGCGCTCGCCTCCCTCAAAGAAGCCTGGGACGCTACCGTGCACCGGGTGAGGCGCAATATCTTCACCATGCTTGGTGTGGTGCTGGGTATCGCTTCGCTCGTGCTGACCGTTGGTCTGACCGCCACCATTTCTGGGCAGTTGGCTGACAGCTTCGACATTTTTAGGGCTAAGCACCTGACGATAAGCTCGACCCGAACCGAATCCATGAGCCGCACTGAACTCTTGAGCCTGGCGGCAAGTGAGAACTACCGGCGTGTTAGCCAGCTGAACGGAGTGACCGGTACCGCGCTGGTGGATCAGCTGTATGAATCCGCAGATATTCAGCGCGGTCCAGACAACTTCGGTGAGCGCGGTGCTAACGTGACGGCTGCCGTCCGTGCGGCAACCCCCAGCATCTTTAGCGTGCAGGGTCATGAACTGGTGTGGGGCCGCACTTTCGACGAGGGGCATGTGGAGCGGAACGATAAGGTTGTGGTGCTCAGTGAAAGCGTGATGCGCCAGCTCGGACTACCCTATAGCCCCGGAGTTACGGTCTATATTCACGATGAGCCGTACACCGTCATCGGTGTGGTGCGGGAGAATCCCTCGCTGACTCTGTCGTACGGTTCGGTCTACCTGCCTCTGGGCGCGAAGCCTGGTGCCGATGTTGAAGAAGCGCAGCCCGCTGCCGGTGGCGGTGCGGCGCAGACCGGTAAGCGTTCCACTCAGATTGTGGTGAGTACTGTTGCCGGTGCCGCAAACCAGATTGCGGAGGAAGCACCGTACGCGCTCTCGCCGGAACGTCCAGCCCTGTATAGCGTGAGTGTTCCGCCCGAGCCGAAGACCCTTCGTGAGGCTGTCGACCAGCAGCAACGCACGATGCTTCTTGCGATGAGCGTTATTACCCTCGTGATTGGTGCGATGGGCATTATGAATACGTTCTTGGTTGCGGTGATGGAGCGTCGCCGTGAGGTTGGTTTGCGTCTGGCTATTGGTATGCGCCCTTCGGGTATTCTGCTGCAGTTCTCGGCGGAGGCGTTGCTGACCGGCATCCTGGGCGCTGTGGCTGGTATTGTGCTGGCGGTTAACGGCATCTCGATTGTGTCTTTGATGAACCGTTGGACGCCGATTATTAGTGCCGACACTATTCTGCTGGGCCTGGGCGCTGGTGCGCTGGTTGGCGTGTTGGCTGGTCTGTACCCGGCGGCGAAGGCTTCGCGTATTGATCCGGCACAGACCCTGGCGGCAGGCTAGTCGTTGAGGAAGGCGTGGAGGGGCGGTGTCGTCCGAAAGTGACATCAGGGTGCCCGAAGCGAAGCGAGGGCGGGTGCCCCTGTAGGAACGAGGACGAACACCACCCCTTCTCATCTATCCCAGATTCATCTATCCCAGACAAACCCCACCCAAGCCAGCAGCCCCTCCGGAAAGCGGGGGAGGGCGCCTTCACAGGCTAAGCGAGTATCCTAGAAGCTTCGTATCCCCGAACCGAAACGAGAAAAAGCGTGGAAATCCTGCTGTACGCTGTGGGCATTATCCTCATGGCAATCGCTATTGCCGTCTCGATTGCCCTGCACGAGGTGGGGCATCTGGTGCCCGCGAAGCTGTTCAATGTGCGCGTCCCGCAGTACATGATTGGCTTCGGTAAGACCGTGTTCTCTTTCCGCCGCGGCGAGACTGAGTACGGTTTCAAGGCGATCCCGCTGGGCGGTTACATTTCGATGATTGGCATGTACCCGCCGAGCCCTGCTGAGGTGAAGGAACACCATGAGGAGGGCCATTCGGGCAGTACCAGCCCGTTTGCCTCCATGGCTGAGGAGGCGCGTGCGGCGGATGCTGAGCGCCTGAAGCCCGGTGATGAGGACCGCCTGTTCTATAAGTTGCCGGTGCTCAAGCGCATGGTGATTATGCTGGGTGGCCCGACCATGAACCTGCTGATTGGTGTGGTCTGCACGGCTATTTTGGTGTGCGGTTTCGGTACGGCGCAGGTGACGAATAAGGTGTCAGCGGTGTCTGAATGCGTGCCGAGCGTGAACGTCACTCATGATTCGATTAGCTATGGCGAGTGTACGGATAAGTCCACCCCGTCGCCTGCGAAGGCTGCTGGTGTGCAGGTGGGTGACCGTGTGGTTGCTGTGAATGGTGCGTCGACGGGTTCGTGGGAGGCTGTGTCTTCGGCGATTCGTGCGGCGGGTTCTCACCCGAGCACTTTGACGGTGGAGCGTAATGGTCAGCGTCTGGATTTGTCGGTGACTCCGGTTGAGATGATTCGCCCGGTTTCTGATGGTAAGGGCCAGTATGCGCGTGCTGCGGATGGTTCGATTGCGACGACTCGCGGCGGTTTTGTGGGTGTTTCGCCGTCGAGTGAGTTGGTGCCGGGTTCTATTACTGAGGTGCCTGCGATGGTGGGCGATACGCTCTCTCGTGTGGGTTCGTCGATGCTTTCGTTGCCGCAGCGTGTGTGGGAGTTGACGGTGACTTTGGTGACTGGTGGTGAGCGTAGCGCCGAGTCGCCGGTGTCTGTGGTTGGTGTGAGTCGTATTGCCGGTGAGGTGACGGCTACTGACCGTATTGATGTGAAGGCGAAGGCAGCGATGTTGGTCTCGCTGGTGGCGAATATGAATTTGATGCTTTTTGCGTTTAATCTGATTCCGCTTCTGCCTCTGGATGGTGGCCACGTGTTGGGTGCGCTCTGGGAGGGTGTGCGTCGTTTCTTTGCACGTTTGACTGGGCGTAAGGATCCGGGTCCGTTTGATCCGGTGAAGTTGTTGCCGTTGACGTATGCGGTGGCGGGCGCATTTATTGTGATGTCTATCATTCTGATTGTGGCGGATATTGTTAAGCCCATCACCCTGTTTTAGTGTGTTGTTACGCGCGGTAAGGGTACCCGTATTAGTGCTTTCTTTCGCGTCAGTGGCACAATAAAAAGTTGAACGAAGGATGCGTCGTACGTCCTTCATAACCCATGTATGGAGGAAAACCTTGTCGGTCAGCCTTGGTATGCCGAAGCCCGCTCCCGCGGTTCTGTCCCCGCGTCGTAAGACTCGCCAGTTTAAGGTGGGTTCTGTCGGTGTTGGTTCTGAATCTCCGATTTCGGTGCAGTCGATGACGACCACTAAGACCCACGACATTGGTGCGACTCTGCAGCAGATTGCTGAGTTGACCGCTGCCGGTTGCGATATTGTGCGTGTGGCGTGCCCGACCGATAAGGATGCGGAGGCTCTGCCCATTATTGCGAAGCAGTCCCGTATTCCGGTGATTGCTGATATTCACTTCCAGCCGAAGTACGTGTATGCGGCTATTCAGGCTGGTTGCGGTGCTGTGCGTGTGAACCCGGGTAATATCCGTAAGTTCGATGACCAGGTGAAGGAAATCGCTCAGATGGCTTCGGACCACGGCGTTTCTCTGCGTATTGGTGTGAATGCTGGTTCGCTGGATAAGCGTCTGTTGGAGAAGTACGGTAAGGCTACTCCGGAGGCTCTGGTTGAGTCTGCTGTGTGGGAGGCTTCGCTCTTTGAGGAGCACGGTTTCCGCGATTTCAAGATTTCTGTGAAGCATAATGACCCTGTGGTGATGGTGGAGGCGTACCGTCAGCTGGCTGAGCGCGGTGACTGGCCCCTGCACTTGGGTGTGACTGAGGCTGGTCCGGCGTTCCAGGGCACTATTAAGAGCTCGGTGGCGTTCGGTACTCTGCTGTCTCAGGGTATTGGCGATACTATTCGCGTGTCGCTGTCTGCTCCTCCGGTTGAGGAGGTGAAGGTGGGCACCAAGATCCTGGAGTCGCTGAACCTTCGCCCCCGCAAGCTGGATATCGTTTCGTGCCCGTCGTGTGGTCGTGCGCAGGTGAACGTGTGGGAACTTGCTGAGAACGTGACTAAGGGCCTGGAGCATATGAAGGTTCCGCTGCGTGTTGCCGTGATGGGTTGCGTGGTGAACGGTCCGGGTGAGGCTCGTGAGGCTGACCTGGGTGTGGCGTCCGGTAACGGTAAGGGCCAGATTTTTGTGAAGGGTGAGGTCATTAAGACTGTGCCTGAGGATCAGATTGTTGAGACTCTGATTGAAGAGGCTACCCGTATTGCTGCTGAGATGGAGGCTTCGGGCGAGTATGTTCCCGAGGGTTCCCCGGCTGTTTCGGTGAGCTAGTTAGCTTTTGTGTGCGGAGGCGTCCTGGTGAGGGGCGCCTCCGCGCTTTTCCGGTTATGTCCGGTTATGGTGGTGGCAGGCTTGGTGCTTGCCGCTGCCGGTTGTGGCCACATGATCCGGCTACCTTTTCGGGGTTACATGTCCCCGTGTTTTCACTCAATTTTTATCGCTCATTCTCTATCACTCAACACGTCATGTTCACTCTTTTTTCTCGCCGCTGTAAGGCTAATCGTGCCCGGTGTGCTGCTATTTCGTCGATGGATTCTTCCCCTATGTCTAATCGCGTGAAGGAACACGTTTTTGCTTTGGATACTCGGTGGTGTGATGAATTGGAGGAGGTCCTGTTCAGTGACCCGGTCCCGAATCTGTACTCCATTGAGCATTATTTGGCGTGCCCTCTTCCGGTGAGGGCCCCGCGTATTCCGATGCACTACTATCAGGGTTTTGTGGGGTGTGAGCGCGATGGGCAGTTGTGCTGTGTGTTGCTGTTGGGTTCGAATGTGGTGCCGGTGCGATTGTGTGGTGCCGCAGTTGAACATGCTGAACACGATGCGGATTCTCATGGCGCTGAATCGCCGGATGCCTCCTCCCTGGATGCGACGGCGCTCGCGCATCGTGACGCGCTGGCTCAGCTGCTGCTGCAGGTGGGTTCTCGCCTGGATTCTATGTTCGGTGAGAGCGCCTTCGTGATGCCCCTGTGGACGCGTATGCAGGAGCTGTGCGAGCAGAGCCGAGGCGGTAAGAGCCCGCTACTGCAGATGCTGCAGCCGAGCCTGCGTGACGGTTGCGATCATCGTGCGCGGGTTCTGTCGGAGCGCCCCAATCAGCCGTTGCTGTATTTGCCGCCGGAGAAGGACCTCGCCCGCTTCTACGAGGCGGAGCTTCCTGAGCTGCCGGCGCACCTGCCAGAGCCCATCAAACCCAGGCCCCTCAAGCCGGGGGAGAGTCCCGCCGCTGCTTTCCAACTCAGCGGTGAGACTGCCGGGTATGCGCGCCTTGCCACCTCCGCGGACCTGGAGGAGCTTCTGCCCGCCGCAGCCGCCATGTTCACCGAGGAGGTCGGCTTTGACCCGATTGCCCGCTACGGGGAGGGCTACGCGGCGCGCCTGCGCACGCTCATCGCCGGTCAGCGCAGCGCCATTGTCACCGATGTGAATGGGCGCGTCATCTTCAAGGCGGATGCGGGCATCGTGAACCTGGACGCCGCGCAGGTGCAGGGCGTGTGGCTGCACCCGGACTACCGCGGCTACGGTCTGGCTAAGCCGTTCTTCACTGCCGCCGCGCAGATTCTACAGCACCGCTACCCGCACTTGAGCCTGTACGTGAACGACTACAACGCCCGCGCTCTTGCCATGTACCGGGGGACCGGTTGGGAGCAGATCGGGCAGTTCTCGACCATCATTTTTGAGCGCTAAACACGCCGAACCCTAAAACGCTATAAAATTAAAGACGACTGTGCCTTTTTCGCGGCTTACCCGGTGAGCCGTGGGCACCCTATTTAAACCTATCGACCTTTCAAGGAGAATCGTGGTACTTCGCCTTTCCAACCTCTTTGTGCGCACTTTGCGCGAGGACCCCGTAGACGCTGAGGTCGCCAGCCACAAGCTGCTGGTCCGTGCCGGTTACATCCGCCGCGCAGCCCCCGGCGTGTACACCTGGCTGCCCCTGGGCCTGAAGGTACTGCGCAAGGTCGAGAACATCGTCCGCGAAGAGATGGACGCCATTGGCGCGCAGGAAGTCCACTTCCCCGCGCTGCTGCCCCGCGAACCCTACGAGGCAACCAACCGCTGGGATGAGTACGGCGATAACCTCTTCCGCCTCAAAGACCGTAAGGGTGCAGACATGCTGCTGGCACCCACCCACGAGGAAATGTTCACCCTGCTGGTGAAGGACCTGTACTCCTCCTACAAGGACCTGCCGCTGTCCCTGTACCAGATTCAGACCAAGTACCGCGATGAGGCACGCCCCCGCGCGGGTCTGCTACGCGGCCGCGAGTTCGTCATGAAGGACTCCTACTCCTTCAACATTGACGACGAGGGCCTGAACGAGGCATACATGGCGCACCGTGCCGCCTACCAGCGCATCTTCGAGCGCCTGGGTCTGGAGATTGTCATTGTGACCGCACAGTCCGGCGCGATGGGTGGCTCCCGCAGTGAAGAGTTCCTGCACCCGACCCCCATCGGCGAGGACACCTTCGTGCGTTCCGCGGGCGGCTACGCGGCAAACGTTGAGGCCGTCACCACCGTGGTTCCCGAGGAAATCGAAATCACCGAGGACACCCCGGTAGCAATCGTTGTGGACACCCCCGACTCCGCCACCATTGAGTCCCTGGTGGAGCGCATGAACGAACTGCACTCCGAGGTAACCGGTGGCACCCTGGAAGCTTCGCAGACCCTCAAGTGCTTCCTGGGCACCGTCATCACCCCCTCCGGCGAGCGTAAGGTCTTCGCCGTGGGCGTTCCCGGCGACCGTGCCGTGGACCTGGGCCGCGTTGAGGTCAACATCGGCGCCCTGCTGGGAATCGGCGGCGAGGTTGAGGTTGAGGCAGCCAGCGAAGAGGACCTGAAGGCATACCCGCAGCTGGTCAAGGTCAAGGGCTACATTGGCCCCGGCCTGAGCCTGGACGCGCCCCTGCTCGGCGCGCACACCGAGGCCGAGGATGCGGTGGCTTCCGCAACCGGCATTCCCTTCTTCGTTGACCCCCGCGTGGTGCGCGGTACCCGCTGGGTGACCGGCGCAAACGAAGAGGGCAAGCACGTGGCGAACCTGGTCTTCGGCCGCGACTTCACCGCCGACGGCGTGATTGAGGCGTGCGAGGTGCGCGAAGGCGACCCGGCACCGGACGGCTCCGGCGAGCTGGTGGCAGCCCGCGGCATCGAGATGGGCCACATCTTCGCCCTGGGCCGCAAGTACGCTGAGGCACTGGGCCTGAAGGTCTTGGACCAGAACGGCAAGCTACAGACCGTGACCATGGGCTCCTACGGCGTGGGTGTGACCCGCGCACTGGCTGCTATCGCCGAGGGCAACCACGACGAGAAGGGCCTGATCTGGCCGCGTAACCTGGCACCGGCAGACGTGCACATCGTCATCACCGGCAAGGACGCAGCATCCCACGAGTACGCTGAAGAGCTCAGCGCATCCCTGGAATCCGCCGGCCTGCAGGTCATGCTGGACGACCGCCCGAAGAGCAGCCCCGGCGTGAAGTTCGGCGACGCCGAGCTGCTGGGTGTGCCCACCATCCTGGTGATTGGTCGCGGCTTCAAGGACGGCGTGCTGGAACTGAAGGACCGCCGCAGCGGTGAGGCTCGCGAGGTGTCCGTCGAGAACGCGGTGGCTGAGGTCATCGCTGAGGTGCGCGGCGCCTAAGGCACGCCACTAGCCCGCAGAGACGTAAAACCGTCGCCACCTGCCCTGCCTCCCAAGAGGTGGGGCGGGGTAGCGGCGGAAGAATGAAAGAAGAGAACTATGGCATATAAGCCGAAGCGTTCTGGCTCTAAGAAGAGCGCCCCGAATGCGCGCGCTCGCCGTGCCGCATCCCGCGTGGCGAATGGTGTGAACGCTCCCCACACTCGCGCTGAGAGCGAGCCCGTGGTGGAGGCACCGGTGCGCGTGGGTACCCGCGCGATTCGTGAGGAAGAGGTTGCCGAGGCGATTGCCCCGGTTATCTCCGAGTTCTCGCTGGTGCTGGAGGGTCTGAAGATTTCGGGCCCGGCGGCGAACCGCACCGTGAAGATTACGGTGGACTACACCGCTGAGCGTACCGATTCGCTGTCGCTGGATTCCCTCGCGGAGATTTCCGGTGCGATTTCGAGCGCCCTGGACCGTGCGGATGAAAACGACGAGTTCTTCCCCTACGAGCTGGAGGTGTCCTCGCCCGGCGCTACCCGCGCCCTGACCGAGCGCCGCCACTGGGAACGTGCCCGTACCCGCCTGATCGCGGTCACCGCACCCGACGGTACCGAGTACCTGGCGCGTCTGCACGAGGTGCAGGATGAAGGTCCGGTGCTGGCTCGTAAGAAGAACACGAAGAAGGGTCAGAAGGAGTCGTACCACGAGCCGAGCTTGCTTCCTTGGGAAAATATTGCTTCTGCTCACGTCGAGATTGACTTCAATTCGCCCGCTGAGCCGGTAGAATAGAGTTATTAAAGCTTCAGGCACGGGGTGTTCCGTGCCAGGTATATACCGTTCGGGAGCCGGGGCGCATTGAGCGTCCCGGCGCCGTGCTAACTGGGAAAGGCTGAAAAGCGTGGAGGATATTAAAACTATTGACCTGGGCGCACTGCGCGCATTGGCGAAGCAGCGCTCTCTCGTCATGGAGGAGCTCTTCACCCTGGTTGAGAACGCCCTGCTGCTTGCGTACATGAAGCAGCCCGGCGCTATTAAGGGCTCTCGTGCCGTCATCGACCACACCACCGGCGAGTTCGTCATTCTGGCTCCTGAGCTTGATGAGGACAACCAGAAGATTGACGAGTTCGACGATACCCCGAACAACTTTGGCCGTATCGCTGCCGCAACCGTCCGTCAGGTGCTTTCGCAGCGTCTGCGTGACGCTGAGGACGCATCCGTTCTGGGCGAGTTCAAGGACCGTGAGGGCACCCTGGTGTCCGGCGTGATTCAGCAGGGCAACAACCCGCGTATGGTTCAGGTTGACCTGGGCACCGTTGAAGCCGTTCTGCCCAGCAATGAGCAGGTTCCGGGCGAGAAGTCCCCGCACGGCTCCCGCCTGCGCGCCTACCTGGTTGAGGCTCGCCGCGGCCCCAAGGGTCCCTCGATTGTGGTTTCTCGTTCGCACCCGAACCTGGTTCTGCGCCTGTTCGAGCACGAGGTTCCCGAAATCTCTGAGGGCCTGGTTTCCATTAACTCCATCGCACGTGAAGCTGGTCACCGCTCCAAGATTGCTGTGTCCGCGAAGAACCCGACCATTAACGCTAAGGGTGCGTGTATCGGCGATATGGGTGCCCGCGTGCGTGCGGTTGCTGCCGAGCTGAACGACGAGAAGATTGACATTGTCGACTACTCGACCGATCCGGCAACCTTCATCGCTGCGGCGCTGTCCCCGGCGAAGGTCACCGAGGTCATTATCGCGAACCCGCGTGAGTACTCCGCTCGTGCTGTGGTCCCGGATGATCAGCTGTCCCTGGCTATCGGCCGTGAGGGCCAGAATGCACGTCTGGCAGCGAAGCTGACCGGCTGGCGTATCGATATTCTCTCCGAGTCCAAGTACGCTCAGGTTCGTGCCGAGGAAGAGGTAGCAGCACGCGTGGCTCGTAGCCTGGCTGAAGAAGCAGCAGAAGAGTCCGCACAGGACGCTGAATAAGCATTAGCCCCGGTGAGGGGCGTATCCCTTTGATGCAGGCGCAGGATATTGGGCAGTAACGTGCCCGGTATTCTTGCGCCTGCGTCACAGTTTTGCCCATGATTCTTAAAAACGGGATACACTATTAAGATGTGCCGGTGTGTAACCGGGCGCTTTATCGTGCCCTCACACGCACCGGATAGAGCATCACGAATGTACTGCGAACGCGGTTCTACACACGCTAGAGAGGGGAGAGGACCATGAACGATCACGACCTCACCGCAACCTCCGAAGCATTTGAAGGACCGGTCCGCACCTGCATCGGATGCCGTGCCCGCGATGAACAGCGCAACCTGCTGCGCATCGCCCGCACACCCGTCACGTCTGCTACCGAGCAGGCGGACACCCCGCCCTATCAGCCCGATATGGCGGGAACTATGCCCGGACGAGGCGCTTGGATCCATCCGAGCGAAAAGTGCGTAGACGCTCTGCAGAAAAAGAACGGTCTGGCGCGCGCCTTCAAAAAAGCGATCCCTGTAGCCCAGCTGCAGGCGTGCTGTGAGCAGATTCGAGCCGTTATTGCGGACTCGACCCCCTCATAGACGCTTTTCGGGTATATGCCCTCTGTAAGTCAACGAGTTTGACGACTTCTTATCTGAAAGCGAGTCAGAAAACTGATGGATATCTAATGAGTGCCGCGAAATGAGTACCCTTTCGTGCTCACCCACCGGCAATTTCACGAATTGGCGCGCCTTCGGGCGTGCACCCCGTAAACATTAGTGTTCGCACCATTCCCGGTGCGGACCGGGAATGGAGAAAATTTGGCTCAGCCTCGAGTACACGAGTTTGCTAAAGAAGTAGGCGTACCTTCTAAGGAAGTTATCGCTAAGCTCAAGGATATGGGCGAGTTCGTTAAGAGCTCCTCTTCCACCCTGAACCCCATGGTTCTGAAGAAGCTGCGCGCGGAATTCCCCGCCGCAGCCGCTAAGCCTGCCGCAAAGGCAGCACCCGCGGAGTCGGCAGCTAAGTCGGCACCCAAGCCCGCAGCGGCTAAGCCCGCCGCTAAGCCTGCGGCAGCTCCCAAACCGGCAACGGCAAAGCCTGCCGCTAAGCCGGCACCCAAGCCAGCAGCTAAGCCCGCAGTAGCTGAGAGCGCAGCTCCCAAGCCTGCAGCTAAGCCCGCCGCAAAGCCTGCAGCAGCAGCACCCAAGCCCGGCGGTCCCCGCCCGGGTAACAACCCCTTCGCAACCCAGCAGGGCATGGCACGCCCCGAGGCTGCACCGAAGTCGGCAGCGCCCAAGCCTGCCGCTCCGAAGCCCGGCCCCAAGCCCGGTCCTCGCCCCGGTAATAACCCCTTCGCATCCCAGCAGGGTATGAAGCGTGGCGGCGGCGACTCCCAGCGTTCCGGCGGTCCCCGTCCGGCACGTAACGGTCGTCCCGGTGGCAACGGCGGCAACGGTGGCGCACGCCCCGGCGGTAACGGCGGTCCCCGCCCCGCAGGTGGCGCACGTCCCGCAGGTAACGGTGGCCCCCGTCCGGCAGCTGGCGCACGTCCCGGTGCACCCCGTCCGGCTGGTGGCGGCGGTGCACGCCCGAACCCCTCGATGATGCCCAAGGTTTCCAACGTTGGTGGCGGCGCGTCCGGCTCCAACAACGGCGGCGGTAACGGTGGCGGCGGCGCACGTCGCGGCGGCGGTTCCGGCGGCGGCTTCAACCGCGGTCCGGGTCGTCCCGGCCCCGGCGGTCGCGGCAACGCACAGGGCGCATTCGGTCGCGGTGGCTCCAAGCGTAAGGGCCGCAAGTCCAAGGCAGCTCGCCGCCATGAGCAGGAGCAGCTGAACGCACCGGCACCCGGTGGCGTGGTTGTTCCTCGCGGCGACGGCTCGACCGAGATTCGTCTGCGCCGCGGCGCGTCCATCATGGACTTCGCTGAGAAGATTGGCGCAAACCCGGCATCGCTGATTACGGTTCTCTTCCACCTGGGTGAGATGGCTACCCAGACTCAGTCCCTGGACGAGGAGACCTTCGAGCTGCTGGGTGCCGAACTGGGTTACTCGATCAAGATTGTTTCCCCGGAGGATGAGGAGCGCGAGCTGCTCGAGTCCTTCGACATCGACCTCGAAGCCGAAGCAGAAGCTGAGGGCGAGGATGTCCTGGAGGTTCGTCCCCCGGTCGTCACCGTCATGGGTCACGTTGACCACGGTAAGCCCCGCCTGCTGGACGCTATCCGTAACACCAACGTCATTGAGGGTGAGGCCGGCGGCATTACCCAGCACATTGGTGCATACCAGGTCCACACCACCGTTGAGGATGAAGACCGCGCGATTACCTTCATCGATACCCCCGGTCACGAGGCGTTCACCGCTATGCGTGCCCGTGGTGCGAAGGTCACCGACGTGGCAATCCTCGTGGTCGCGGCGGATGACGGCGTTATGCCCCAGACCGTTGAGGCACTGAACCACGCACAGGCCGCTAACGTGCCGATCGTGGTTGCTGTGAACAAGATCGATAAGGAAGGCGCGTCCCCGGAGAAGATCCGTGGCCAGCTCACCGAGTACGGTCTGATCCCCGAAGAGTACGGTGGCGACACCATGTTCGTGGACGTCTCCGCTCGCAACGGCACCAACATCGACGAGCTGCTTGAGGCTGTCACCCTGACCGCTGACGTGCTCGAACTGACCGCTAACCCGAACAAGGAAGCACGCGGCGTTGCTATTGAAGCAAACCTGGACAAGGGCCGCGGTGCGGTTTCCACCGTCCTGGTTCAGTCCGGTACCCTGCACGTCGGTGACGCTATCGTTGCCGGTGTTGCTCACGGTCGCGTTCGTGCAATGTTCGATGAGAACGGTCAGGCTGTGAAGGAAGCTGGCCCGTCCCGCCCCGTTCAGGTGCTGGGTCTGTCCACCGTTCCTCGTGCAGGCGATACCTTCCTCTCCACCGAGGAAGAGCGTACCGCTCGTCAGATTGCTGAGAAGCGTGAGGCTGCTGATCGTAACGCTCAGCTGGCTAAGCGTCGTAAGCGCGTGACCCTCGAGTCCTTCGATGCCGCTGTGGCTGAGGGCAAGATGGACACCCTGAACCTGATCATTAAGGGGGACGTCTCCGGTGCTGTCGAAGCGCTGGAAGAGTCCCTGATGAAGATCGACGCCGGTGGCGACGAGGTTCAGCTGCGCGTCATCCACCGCGGTGTGGGTGCTATTACCCAGAACGACGTGAACCTGGCAACCGTGGACAACGCGGTCATCATCGGCTTCAACGTCCGCCCGGCAGAGCGCGTGGCAGAACTTGCCGACCGCGAAGGCGTCGAGATGAAGTTCTACTCGGTCATCTACCGTGCGATTGAGGAAATTGAGCAGGCCGTCAAGGGTATGCTCAAGCCCGAGTACGAGGAAGTGGAGCTCGGCTCCGCAGAGATCCGCGAGGTCTTCCGCTCCTCCAAGTGGGGCAACATCGCAGGTTCGATCGTCAAGAACGGCATCATCAAGCGCAACGCCAAGGCACGCCTGGTGCGCGACGGTTCCGTGGTGGCTGACAACCTCACCATCGAGTCGCTGCGTCGTTTCAAGGACGACGCTACCGAGGTTCGCGAAGGTTTCGAGTGTGGTATTGGCCTCGGCTCCTTCAACGACATCAAGGAAGGCGACATTATCGAGACTTGGGAGATGCGCGAAAAGCCGCGTGTCTAAGACTCACACGCTGATGCGCCCGTCACCCGCTAGTGTTCTCGCACCCGCAGGCTTCTAAAACTGGAGCCTGCGGGGCGGGTGCTGGCGGGGCGGGCGCTTCCGCATTACCTGGAACGCCTCCAAAGCACCCCGAGTGTTCGCGGAAGGCACCACGATATTTCACCACGACATTTCAAGGAGAAACACATGGCTGATGCAGCCCGCGCGGCACGACTTGCCGACCGCATCAAGGTAATTGTGGCGAAGGCGCTGGAGCGTCGTGTTAAGGATCCCCGCCTCGGTTTTGTGACCATTACCGATGCCCGCGTGACCAACGACCTGCAGCACGCAACCCTGTACTACACCGTGTTCGGCTCCGAAGAGGACGCCGCAAACACCAAGAAGGCGCTGGAATCTGCTAAGGGTATTCTGCGCGCCGAGGTGGGTAAGAACATCACTGCCCGCCTGACCCCCACCCTGACTTTCGTCGCTGACGAGGTTCCCGAGAACGCCTTCCACATTGAGGCGCTTCTGCGTGAGACTCGCGAGCGCGACGCCGCCCTGGCTGCTGCAGCTGAGGGTGCCGAGTACGCTGGTGAGGCTGACCCCTACAAGAAGGATGAGCCTGCCGAGGGTGAGGACGCCTAAGTGGCGAAGAAACAACCTCAGGGCCCGTCCGGCCTGATGGTCATTGATAAGCCCGCCGGGATGAGCAGCCACGACGCAGTCTCTCAGATGCGTCGTATTGCTGGCACCCGGCGGGTTGGTCACGCCGGTACGCTGGATCCTGCCGCGACCGGCGTGCTGATTTTGGGCATCAATAAGGCGACGAAGCTGCTGACCTACCTGGTCGGTCAGGATAAAACCTATGACGCGACGATTCGCCTGGGCATTGAGACGCTGACTGAGGACGCCGAGGGTGAGCACACTGCCGCGCATCCGGATGCCGTTGAGGCGCTGACCGGTATGGACACTGAGCAGATGCGTGCGCGCATCCTGGAGGCTGTGGCGCAGCTGAGCGGCGACATTCTGCAGGTTCCTTCTGCGGTGTCTGCTATCAAGATCAACGGTGTTCGTTCGTACGCGCGTGTGCGTAGCGGCGAGCAGGTTGAGTTGGCGGCGCGTCCGGTGACGATTAGCGAGTTCACGGTGCATTCTGTGGCTGCCGGTTTTGCCGAGTACGTGATTGAGGACCCCGAGAACGAGGGCGAGCACACGGCAACCTCGGTTCCCGTGATTGACTGCAAGGTGACGGTTTCGTGCTCTTCGGGCACCTATATTCGTGCCCTGGCGCGTGATCTGGGCAAGATTCTGGGCACCGGTGGACACCTGACGGCTCTTCGTCGTACCCGTGTGGGTGCTGTGGTGCTTGAGGACGCTGCCGACTTGGCGCAGTTGAAGCAGCGCCGTGAAGAGTCGGAGGCACCGCTGGAAGATTTGCCGCTGCTTCCCCTGGAGGAGGCGGCACGCCGCATCTTTGGTGCGCGTGAGCTCTCTGCTGCGGACGCGAGCGATATTTCTTACGGTCGTCGTATTAGCCCCAGCGGTGACGGTTCCGTGGTGAAGCGTTCCGTGCACGCGAGCGCGGATGAGTCCGGCGCGGTGCAGCATGCCAGCGTTGAGGGTATTGTGGCGGGCTTCGCCCCGGACGGTACTCTGGTTGCCCTCCTGGAGAATAAGAAGCAGCGCGGGAAGGTGCAGGCCGCCCCGGTGCTGGTTTTTGAGGCGAATCGTTCCTTCAACTAGGCGTTGAAGGCTTATGATGGGCGAAGAGGGTTCGGTGTTTGCGCCTACCCAAAGCTGATTCCTCAAGCCTGATTGATTCAGCACCTGTTGAACGTGCGCCCTATTCATTCAACACGCTAACGTAAACATCCCTGAACACACATGACTACTCGTGCGGGTGCCGCCCGGCCCTGCTGAAGGAGAGAATATGAGCGAGAACCAGAGCTCCGCTAAGAAGGCGAGTGAGCCTCGTACCGCGCCGGTACCCCGCGTGGAGTCTGAACAGGCTGAAGCTACCGTAACCGGGGCTGCTGCGACCGGAGCTGCTACTCAGCGCGGTGCTGCGAAGGCTGCCGGTGCTAAGAGCGCTGAGCCTATTTCAGCGGCGAAGGCACCCGAGGGTGTTCGTGTAGCCGCACTGGCGTCCGGCGATAAGGCGTCGCAGAAGGCCGATAAGAAGGCTGAGAAGAAGGCAACCCGCGAGGCGTTTGCCCGCCCCAAGAGCATTGAGGAGGCGGCTAAGCCTCAGAACCGTGCGGCGTTCCGCGCGGCGGTGGCGCTGTACGGTCTGTTCATGATTGCGTACGGTGTGTGGCAGGTTCTGGGCGGTATCCGCGTCATTCCGGATGCGCCTGCAGATTTTGCGAACCCCTCGGTGCAGTCGAACTACGTGTTCTTCGCGGCAACCTATGTGGGTGTGGGCCTGTCCTTCGTGTTCATTGCCGTGAAGTTCAAGTGGGTGAACATGCTCGCGTTCTCCTGCCTGGTGGTTTTTCTGGGCGGTGTGGGTCGTATCCTGTCGTGGGCGTTCTTCGGCACCCCGCACTGGTCGCTGATTGTGCTGATGGTGACTGAGCTTGTGATTCCTCCGTGCCTGCTGGTGTGGTACAGCTGGATTAACAAGTCCAATAAGATTCGCGAGGAGATGCTGAAGGCTTCTCGTAACCAGGCTCGTAAGTAGTCGTAACGCCCGGGAAGGTTCCTGCCGCACGGTGGGGTGC
>ERZ1030979.51-NODE-51-length-15227-cov-26.638677_pt1 | contig 15227 bp, 11 predicted proteins | sample MGYA00518596_ERZ1030979 | MGnify/ENA primary metagenome ERZ1030979 (study PRJEB33718, sample SAMN03159709) | human skin metagenome | collected 2014-05-20 | study: EMG produced TPA metagenomics assembly of the PRJNA266117 data set (Human skin bacterial metagenome...
TCTGAAAGCCTGCATCTCCGGTCCCGATGAGCCTCGCTGGATGACCCTCTCCCTCCTGCTGGCAATGAAGCGTTTCAGTAGGAGAAGTTATAAGGAGGAAATCGTGTCCACCGTTTGGCGTCACTTCGCAGCAGTCCCTATCACGGGCCTGCTACTCGCTAGTACAGCCACTATTGCTATGGCCGACACCGTCAACCCGCCCGAGGGCGGAGTTTGGCGATACGGACGTGGATACTCGGACTATCTTCACGGCTCGAAGAAACATGGCAGTTCAGTTCAAGGGGTCAACTTTGTGCGCTCGCCATGCGTCAAGGCCGGCAGTTGGTCCTATGCTCGCACCGATGCAGCATGGTTCGGAAACAAGGCTTGGTATCGCACCTGCTGACAACCCTATCACAGGCGGCACGCCCTACGGTGGGACGTGCCGCCTGATACCCCTCCACGGTCCGATCAGAAGGAAGCCGCCACAATGATGAGACGGCCCGCACCGGTATCCCTCCCCTACTTTCTGACGGCAGTTGTCGCCGTTCTTATGGCATCATTCCTGTTGGGCGCGGCAGAAACGGTGCTCCCCTCAGCTGGGCACCCCGTCATCGTTCTCGTCGAGGGAACACCAGACCGAAACGTCTCGGCGGTCGACTCGTGGATGTCCACGTATTCGCAACGACAACATGTGGCGGTCGGGCGTTGGCAGGCCGATTTGAACAATCCGGAGTCCTCTCGGGGCTCTATTTGGTTTCCGCAGCCGGCGGCACTCTCAATCCCTTTCCTAAGGGTTACCCGAATCTGTCATCGCAAATGATCACCCATATCGCCCACATGGATCAAGATCAGTCCACCGATCGCAGCGGCGAGTACCTCGTCTACGGCAACGCCGCCGATGCCACCACATTCGCCTCCGGAATGAGTGCATTGGGGTTTCGCTCCTCGGTACAAGGCCAGGTGAACCTGGGACTCGTTGCCAGCCATAATCCTGACATCATCAAGGCGTACGGCGGGATGATGGGGGGCATTAGTCGCCCTGGTCATGACGGCGGTGTTCGCCCGGACTCGGCGTTACGGTATTCTCCGTTTGCACGGTCACTCGTGGCTGCATCATGCCGGCCGAGAAACTCTTCATGCGGTGTCCGTCGCAGCCATAGGCATAGGAGCAACGGCTTTGATCAGTGTGCCGATCCTCGGCTTTTACAACGGTTTAGCTCAATGGATGCGATGGTTTCGCTGGTCAGTCCAGATATGGATACTATCCGTCGCAGTACTCCTCACAGTCGAGATCGTGACGTTGGCCATCGCATGGCCAAGCGCAGAAATCCTGGCTCAGGTCAAGGGTCGAATGACCAGTCTCCCGGTCTTCTCCGCCTCGTATCTGCTTCGCTTTCCGGTGGCCATGTTGGCGATACTGCTGATAGTTTCAGTCACCTCTGCCACACGGGAACTGTGACGCTATGAAGACCAACAAGCCCAATGGGCCACGGTCGATCGCCACGTGGGGCGGGTCGCACTCCGTGGCATCGGCTCGGCTGTCATCGACGCCGCCAGCGAGAAGCGTATGGTTGACGCAGTCGGCGCATGGCTGAGCGACGTGGACGAACACCACGGTCTCATCGTCGCAAACCTCAGTCCGGTTGACGTTGGTCTTCCTGCACCGATTCAGTTGTTCATCATCAATGACGAATACTGCCAACGTCATCCGGTACCGGCATGCGCTTCCTCCCCAAATGTATCCACCGTCACGGGAACCGTACCTGCATCACTGTCCTCAGTGGAACCCCGCATCCGCCATGCTATTGCCCAACAACTCTCCGCACCAGCAAAGGCCGGCAAGGCAACAATCAAGTGGTCGCGGCAAGAGGGCTCTCACGACTATTTCACCTACGGACCGCAGTCCCCCGAACAGGGTCTGTCGGCAACGATGACCGATCCCGTGATGATCCGCGTCCCCCTCAGGACTATTGTCAGGCGATGACCTCACCACAGCGTTGACTACCGGTGGAATTCTCCTACTCGATCCCAATTCCGAGTCCCGACGTGTCACGTCCAGTCCCTCGCTTGCCAGGGCAGTTGCCAAGCATCTCACCTGCAGGGGCATCCACAGCCCAGAAAGCTTCCCAACAACGCCAACAGTTGCTGATCGCGGGCCTCGGCGCGCTCGCCAGCTTACTCACTGTCGTGGCAACGTCGGTGAGCATCACCGGAATGTACAGCACTGTGCACCGGCAACGAAGCTTGGTGCGCAAACTCCATGGGTGGTCGGGGCTCTACATGTTCCGACAAGTTGTCGCATGGGAAACCGGTTTGTGGGGCACCCTGGCCATAGTTATTGCATGGCGATCGGTGACCTCATGGCAGGCTGGACGAACCGAATCCATCGCGGAGGGAAGGCGACCCCATGACCTGCTGTCCTGGGCTTACACCGCACCGTGGGCTTGGGCAGGCACGGCAGGCGTGGGAATCGCGACTCTGAGCATTCTCTCCTATGCAGGTTCTATCGAACATTGAGGACGCGCGAAGCATGACGACAATGAATGGGACGGCAACCATGAACGAGAATAGCCCCGTGTTACGGGTGGAGAACCTCTCCAAGACCTTCGGTTCCAGAACCCTCTGGAAGGGCCATGACTTCCAGGCATCCGGCGGCGAGATGATCGCCCTACGTGGCCCTAGCGGTTGCGGAAAATCGACCCTATTGTCGACAATCGGTCTCCTCATTCGGCCCGACAGCGGCCACATCGTGATCGACGGCACGGACATCCTTGCCATCCCGCGTCGACGGCACAAACGCGTCCGCCGTGAGACCATCGGCTACCTCTTTCAGGATTAGGCTCTGCTCGAGAGCGCTACGGTACGCGAAAACCTAGACATCGCGGCGCGCCCAAGACCCTTACTACCCAAGCCCTCCTTCGCATCCGCCTTGGAACGCGTTGGACTGCCCGGGCAGGAACAAACTCCCGTACACACCCTTAGCGGAGGCGAACAGCAGCGTGTCGCCTTGGCTCGATTGCTCCTCAAGCCGAGCCGGATCATCCTGGCCGACGAACCCACGGCGTCACTTGACCGGGACAACGAGGACCTGGTCCTAAATCTTTTACAAGATCTCGCCAATGAAGGCAAAGTGATACTTCTCGCCACTCACAGCGGCCGAGTCGCGAGTCGTTGTTCGCGGGTGCTGTCACTGCACCACCATTAACTGCCCAACCGCCTCACGCCAAGGGACAGGAAGACTCGCTCTCAGTATCCTCGACCACGTGCGACCGACTCCGGTGGGCAGGTTCCTAGCCACTGTTAACCGCTGGGCCTGACCCCCCGGAAAGCCTCGTACCACCCGACCCAACAACGGTGCGCAATCCAGCCTCCATACCACCCACCTCATCAGCTAAACCAACCTCACCAAGAACACGCCACAACAGACGCGAGAAAGGCATCACCGCCGCCCCCTGTAGCAGCTGACCGACTGCAGCACGGGTATGCATAGGCCGGGCGAAACCAAACCTCTCGCACCGATCAGAGCCTGCTCTTTCATGCTGCAGTTCCGGGAAGTACAACGTCATGACCGCCAACAACTAGAGGTCAACATAAGTTTTCTTCCCGCAACCTAACACCAAATCCATCCCGTGCGATCAGTCACTCCACCACAAGCCCGCAACTATCACTACAGCACGTTTATGCAACTCACAGGAATTGAGGATAGGACACATACCCACCCAACAGAAACGCCACCGGACATCCTAAACACCCACCCCCAATAAACAGGCAAATTAGGGAGGGATATCATTCATCCCATCGACAACTGGACCGTCGAACAAGTCCGGATGTGGAGAGTTCTTTCTACGGTAGCCCTTCACCCTGACACCCTCTACCGGCCCTAGAAGCCAGAAGAGAGAAACCGCACACATAATAACAGGAGTTGAACAGTTGCACACACAGAAAACAGCCTGGAAGCGCATTAGTGCAGCTATAGCTGCAATACTGGCCATGACAATGGTCGGCTGCGGCACTTCAGATCCTTCAAAGGGAGGAGAATCCAGAGCAGAAGAAGCAAAGACGTCCTTCAGTGTAACCGACAGCTTCGGCCATAAAGTCGATTTTAAGACAAGACCACAGCGAGTATGCCTGTTGTCTGCGACACTACTCAGCATTTGGTATGACTTGGGCGGCACGGCGGCATGCACGCCATCCTTAACTGGAAATGAAAAACTTCAACCAGCCCATGCTGCAGCCATAAAGAAGGTCCCCAAGGTCGGCATGATATATGCTGTCAATTTAGAACGAATGCTTGCTACAAACCCAGACCTCGTCATCGCACCTGGAGCCGTAAGCCAGAACGTAACAGACAAACTTTCTTCTCAAGGAATTCCTGTGTTGAACATCAAAACGAGGTCACTGGATGAGGTTCTCCAAACTTATCAAACCCTCGGTAAAGTACTCGGCCACACCAAAGAAGCCAAAAAGCGTTCCTCTCAAATTTCCGCACAGGTCAAGTCCACCGTTAACAAGATGCCAGCAGACGGCAAACGGGTCGCTATTCTGTTCGCAACAGCCACGTCAATGTCACTAAAGTTAAACAACAGCATCGCCGGATCAATGGCCAAACTTCTCAAGTTGAAGAACATCGCTTCGTCGGCAATTCCAGATGACCCAAATGCCGAAACTGCCACGCTCAGTGTCGAGAAGATAACTCAGCAACAGCCCGATATCATCATGGTCACCTCAATGGTACAGAACAACGCACTAGCCCGGCAAATAGTGAACAGAGAATTGACCAGCAACCCAGCCTGGCAGGCAGTGGATGCCGTACGAAAAAAGAAAATCATTTACCTGCCTCAACAATATTTCCTGTTCAACGGTGGCCCCAACTACCCAGATTCCGTGGCTTACATGGCAGCTTCTGTGCATCCGGAAATCTTTGGAAAACCCATTGAACCATGACAATACCCGCCAAAACAAAAACACTCACATCGACAACGGAGAGAACGTCAAGTAACAGCCACCGAAGGCACCACCTCACGGCAATCGTATTCGTCATCCTTGTTGCGATCATGATCGTCAGCGTCATAACAGGGATCGGGTTCGGTTCGATACAGTTGTCACCCTCTGACGTAGTCAAAGGATTGTTCGGTCCGTCCGATTTCCAATGGCATAGGGTGGTATGGGGAGTGAGATTCCCCAGGGTCGTCCTTGCTGCCCTGGTCGGCATGAACCTTGCAACGTCGGGTGTGATTCTTCAAGCCGTGATGAGCAATCCCCTTGCCGATCCGAGCATCATCGGGGTCTCCTCGGGCGCAGGGCTTCTAGGAATAGGCACGCTGCTTATTTTCCCAGAACGAGCAAACCTTGTACCTGTAATGGCGTTCATCGGTGCGATGTTGGCAGCTATGGCAATCTATGCACTCGCATGGAGGGGTGGCGTTCAACCACTGCGAATCATCCTTTCCGGGGTTGCCGTCTCAGCGCTGTGCGGCGCAGGGATCTCCGCTGTCATGGTACTTATGGCCGACAATGTGCAAGGCGCTCTCATGTTCATGAATGGCAGCCTCGCCATGCGCAGTTGGGCCGAGGTGTCCCTCATCTGGCCATATACCGTGGTAGGGATCATTGCCGCCGTTGTGCTGTCCCGCAGACTCGACATCATCACTCTGGGTGATCAAGTTGCACAAGGCATGGGAATGAACGTTCAAGCGAATCGCCTTGTCCTCACTGCCGTGGCGGCCCTCCTAGCCGCCAGCACAGTCAGCGCCATCGGGTTGCTCGGGTTCGTCGGTCTCATCGTGCCGCACATCATGCGGCTGATCGTCGGAAATCGCCACGTCATCCTGGTTCCAGCGTGTGTGCTCGCCGGAGCTGCATTAGTTATGCTGAGCGACACATGCAGTCGGGTCATCTTCGATCCTTTCGAGATACCGGTTGGCATCATGCTCACAGCACTGGGGGTTCCCTTCTTTCTTTTCCTCCTCAGAAAGACATTGTGAGATGGGAAATATCATGGAAACACCTATACTTTCCGGCTCCCACTTGAACGTCACCTTGGGCAATCACAAGATTCTCAATGACGTCTCCGTATCATTCCAGGCGGGAGTTATGCACGCCATACTTGGCCCCAACGGTTCTGGGAAGACCACCCTGGTACGCACGTTATGCGGAGCCCTCTCCCCCGAGTCAGGGAGCGTCAAATTCGATGGAACGGATCTATCCACGATGTCCGCATCCTGTATCGCGCGTCGTATTGCGATCGTCTGGCAGAGCGCGACCGCTCCCTCTGACCTCACCGTACGTCACCTCGTTGGCTACGGGAGATATGCCCACACACCGTGGTGGCAGATAAGGGACACCAGCGCCGACAACCATGTGGAACAAGCAATGGAGCTGGCCGATGTCACGTGCTTCGCCGATCGACGCGTCACCACTCTTTCAGGCGGAGAGCGACAGAAAGTGTGGCTGGCGGCGGCCCTGGCACAGGAACCCACTGTCCTTATCCTCGATGAGCCCACAACCTATCTGGATGTCACCCATCAACTGCGAGTCCTCGATCTTGTTCGATCGCTGAACCAGGAACGGGGAATCACCGTCATAGCCGTCATGCATGACCTCACTCAAGCCGCCCGCTATTGCGACAGATGCGCCATTCTTAAAAATGGCCAGCTGACACTCGAAGGACCACCTGACGCGCTATCCTCCGGGCCCATCGAAGAGAACTTCGACATCGAAGCGTGGATTACGACGGATCCCCAAGGCAAGCTCCCAGTCATCCAACCACGTCGCCCCTTGAAGGAAGCACGATGAAAATTACGTTCTTGACTGTGTTCCCCGATCTCGTGAAACATGTTTCCGAAGCAGCCAAGACCATTGATCCAAGCCACGATCTTCTCGAACTGCATTTCTTTAACTCTACCACGAGACCCACTCCAGAAGAACTTGAGGCACTGACAAGAGCTATTCACGACAGCGATATCGTCGTCCTTGACGCCATGGGTGGTGACCCCCAGTGGATTCGGGCTACACGATTAACTTTGGACGACTTTGATGGGGCAGTCCTTTCTTGGGGAGCCGAGTTTATCGACAAGGTGAGATTAGGATCGTTCTCCATGGCGACAGCCCGCAATGCCATAGAAAAAACTGGCAGCCACGCTGACATGAAACACATGCCGCCAGACATGAAGTCGATGCTCGGAAACACGGGAGCCCAAAAGAGCATTAAGGGCATACTGAATAGTGCCAAAAAAATGATTCCTATCATCACAGAAATGGGGTCATCCACAGACTCTGGAAGTGAAATCTCTGGGATAAATCGCGTACATGCCACAGTGAAAGGGATGCGAACCGCACCAAAATTTATGGCCGACGCGAAGAGATTTTCCGCGCTGGGTAAAGCCTTCCACTCGATGCGAGAACCGCAAGCAGATTTTTTCCTTCGCCATCTGCTTCATTTCGACGGCGGTCACCCAGAGGTCGTTGTGCCCACACCACCCGAGGCTCTAGCCCCTGCGAGCGTCGGTGCACCGTGGCCTAGTAGACACTTCCCCACCGTCGAAAAATACCGCCAGGAATGTGACGCTCCACACGGAAGACCCACTGTCGTCCTTCTTTACAGCGGCCTCACATATCCCTACGACAGTAACGATGTCGTACGCGCCTTAATGGATTCGTTACGTAAGGACTGCTGGGTTGTGCCCATCAGCATCGTGGCCGCCGGTGGCGAATCTTTGGAGGCTCTGCGCACACTTCTGAGCGAAGCCGCACCAAAACTTATTATCAGCATGCAGGGCTTTCGCATTGGCGGGGGGCCGATGGGGGGTGATGTTGATTCCAGCACGGCCATGCTCAAATCGATCAATGCCCCGATTATGCATCCCCTCATACTCTCCCGATACACCGAGAAACAATGGAACGAGTCACGACACGGCCTCGGTCAGAGTGAAGCCATGGTCATGCTCATGTTACCCGAAATGGACGGTTGTCTGGCCGAGATACCGATAGCGGCGATGACTGAGCCAGCTCAAAACACGGCCACGGGAGTCGTCACATCGGTACTCGTGCCAATCCCAAAGCAAATTGAAAGATTTGCACGACGAGTTCGTGGCCAATTGAGACTATCGACAACTCCGGCTCCTCAGAAACGAATCGCACTCATTGGCTACGATTATCCTGCAGGAGAGGGGAACCTCCTCAACGGAGCCTTTCTGGACGTCAGCGAATCTATGGCGGCAATCATGCGCGAACTGTCGCACCGCGGCTATCAGACCAAGACCCCTAGTGGGCAACAACTTCTCAATGACTTACTGGCCCAAGCCGTAAACTCCCCTGAATATTCGCAGACTGTACGGCCGAAAACTTACCTACGCGCCGATGCCGAACAAGATCTGCCGCACCCCCGTGCGTGGCAAAGTATGGATGAAACACACCCAAGCCCAAGCGACTGCCCTATGACGACTCCTGAGGGCGATTTCATCATCCCCGCAGTCGACTACGGGAACGTCTTGGTCGGTATCCAACCAGGTCGTGGCTCAGTCAAGATGGCTACCACTGACGCCCACGACACCACTCGTCCCCCACACCCGCAGTACGCCGGTTTCTACACATGGCTGAGCCAAGTCTGGAAACCAGACGTCATCATCCATGTCGGAACACACGGCACCTTGGAATTCCTCCAAGGTAAAGAGAACGCGGTCAGCGCGGAATGCTTCCCCGACATGCTCATCGGTGATATCCCCCACGTGTACATCTATTACTGTGGAAACGCTGCAGAGGGGCTGATTGCGCGTCGTCGCGCACACGCGGTTCTCGTGAGTTATCAACCTCCCGTGATGCAACCCACAAGACTCGACGGTGAGTTGGCAGAACTAGACGATCTCATCTCCGAATACCGACGCAGTGTCACCCTCATGCCCCAAACCAGCGCCGAGTTGTTGGAACAGGTGCACGGACGCGCCACAGCTCTACATCTTCCGACCGATCTCGATGAACTCGAGGTAGAGCTAGCACGGACCAAGCGTTCGCTTGTCCCCATGGGTCTACACGTCTGGGGACAGGCCTATACCCCGCAGGAGGCTCGACTCATGGTGCGCGGAATGGCCGAGCACGGTTCATTTGACGGTGAACTAGCCCCCGCACTCTCCCCTAGCGAGCAAGCCAAGGTCGTCGGCAAGGTGCTGGGAGAGGTTTCAGACTCACCCAACGAAACATCTTTACCCGAAAAATCTGTGGAACCCAAAAACCCCGAAGACGAGGCGCTCACTCAGGGAGTCGGGTACCTGGCGTCTTGGGCACGAAATCTGTACGCGCGGCTACAACACAATGACGAGATGGAAGGTTTATTCCACGCCCTCGAAGGACGTCACGTTGATGCACGCTTAGGTGGCGATCCCATACGTAATCCAGAAGTCTTGCCCTCGGGGCATTCGCTGTACCAGTTCGACTCACGGCGAGTACCCACCCCCATCGCAGTGCGACGAGGGCGTGACATCGCCAACCACGTTTGTTCTGCCTACCGCGCCAGCCATGACGGCGCTGATCCCACCACGATCGCCGTCGTGCTGTGGGGATTGGAGACCACCCGTACCCAAGGTGAAACTTACGCCCAAATCCTGAGCCTTTTAGGAGTGCGGTCTTTGACACCACGACGTCCGAACTCTCCGCACTGGGAAATCATTCCAAGCAATGAACTTGAACGCCCAAGGGTGGATGTCGTCGTCACGATCTGCGGGTTTTTCCGCGACCTCTTCAGCAATCTCATCGATGAGTTAGACGACATTCTTCATGCGGTGGCGGCCCTGGACGAACCAGCTGACATCAATCCCCTCGCTGCCCGAACGCGTCAACAGGCACAAGCCATGCGTCAATCCGGCGAACCCGAAGAACGAATCGAAGCTCTGGCACACGCGCGAATTTTCGGGCCACCTCCAGGCCAATACGGTTCGGGGCTGACCGACATCGTCGATTCTGGACAATGGCAAAGTCCCGAAGACCTTGCCACGGCCTTCACAGCTGCTTCAGGCCACGTCTACACCCGTTATGATCACGGCTCCCATACAGACGGTCTCTATGACTCCCGGCTCAAGGATGTCGACCTCGTGTCGCAGACTCGATCGTCCAACGAGTACGAGATTACCGATCTCGACCACTATTTCGAATACTTAGGGGGATTGGGTAATTCAGTTCGCGCCGCCAAAGGTACATCAATCCCGATCCTTGTGACCGATACCACCCAAGATGAGGTGTACACGACTTCCGTTGGAAGGGCAGCTGCCAAGGGGCTGCGTACTCGCCTCCTCAACAAGGACTGGATGGAAGCCATGCTTGCCCACGGGCACCGTGGGGTCACTGAAATCGAGAAACGAGTCACCAATCTCGTCGGTCTAGCTGCTACGACAGACCAGATCGACGATTGGATGTTCGACGAGGTCTGCGACACCTACATCGATGATCCTGAGATGGTGCAAAGGCTATCGACATTAAATCCGCATTCCCTTGCCAGCATGGCCCAACGCATGGTCGAAGCACACGACAGGTCACTGTGGAACGCTAGCGCCGAGCACCTGGACAAGCTTCACGACCTCACTTTCAAGCTTGATTCCAGTTTGGAAGCTGGAACGCAAGAAATCGACTACCCATGAAGAGGCAGTCTCATAAAACCGAGAAAGGAATACTGATGACAAAAACACTTCCATACTTAGCAGTTACCTGCGCACTCGGGCTTCTCCTTACGGGCTGTTCACAGAGCTCTCAGGGATCGTCTCGTGTTACTCCCAGCGCAGCCCCGGATGCCACCATGACACCGAGTGGAAACGTATCCAAAGATCTCGATGTAAAGACCAAGGTCATCAAGGGGGCAGGACTAGCTATCACCGTAGACAAGGGCAAGCAGCAGGTAACTTTTCAGACTGTCGATCCCAAGACCAAGAAACCAATGAAGGATTGGTACATGTTCAACGAGAAAGCGCAAACGCTTTCTTGGCACAAGTGGGTATCCGCTATGGGTCAAGCCTTTGACTACACATTCTCCTTAACCACGCACAAGATGACCAAGATCAAAGATTTCCACCATAACGACATCACCCCCCAAGTAAAACAGATGGGATTCTGGAAACCAGCTCAAGACTCAACGGGCGATGCCGAAAAGCGTCTCGAAAAATACTTCAAGAATCGTTACGGAATGACCATCAAGCAGGCTGCTTCCGCTTGATGCCTCGTCATTTTCCCTTTGTAGCGATCGTGGGCCAGTCTGAACCCAGATTGGCCCTCACGCTGCTAGCCATCGATCCAATGATCGGTGGGGTCCTCATCACAGGCCCTCTCGGCACGGCCAAATCAACCTGTGCGAGGTCCTTCGTTGACCTCGTTCCAGGGATCGCCGTCCGTGACGTCACGGCAGGCACTACCGTGGACCGATTGATCGGCAGCATGGATCTCGAGGCTGCATTAGCCAGCGGACGGCGCCGTGATCATGTCGGCCTCCTCACCGAAGCCCAGGCTCTGTGCGCCGACGATGTTAACCTCTTTGATGACGCCGTAACAGCTGCCCTCATTGGTCGGCCCGAAGACCTACCCCTCATAGCAACAATGGCCGTAGGGGCGGACACCGTCCATCCCCAGCTCCTCGACCGTTTTGGTCTGTGCGCCGTGACTGTTCCCTGTCGTAACCCAAAGGACCGGGAGCTCATTGTCAATCATCGCCTTACGTTCGACGATGGCCCAGACTCCTTCATCACTACATGCACAGATGCCACCAATGAGGCCGTGAACCGTATTTGTGCTGCTCGAAACAAACTTCCTGACCTGGAATGGACCGACGCTGCACGAAACAAGTTCACAGAGCTCTTGACACAAGCGCATGCTCCCGGACAGCGCGCCGATCTTGTTTTGGCTCGATCGGCGACTGCTTACGCGGCGTGGCGGGGGGACAATAATGTCGTCGTCGAAGACGTCACTGCGGTGGCCGAACTCGTCCTGAGACACCGCCGGCGAAACTTGTCTTCGTCTCAGGCCCCCTCACCGGATCTCAATGATGCTCACTCCCACAGTGGCCCCTCATCGCCGCACGACGGAAACGAGCAACTGGATGAAAAAGGCCACGACGACAGCACGGCAGCTTCCCCGAGGGTCATCGCCCCTGAGGAAACCTTTAACGTACTCACATCCACCCCCGCAGCATATGACCGAACTCAACGTCGGGCCCGGGGACGCCGAATGGTCACCCGATCTGCAGATCTTCGGGGCCATGTGATCAGCTCACAACCGACGACGCAACCGGTCGATCTGTCACTGCCGGCTACCCTACGAGCAGCTGCCCCTCACCAAAGAGCGCGGCGTGCATCAGGAGAGGGACGTGATGGGTTGTCCGTAGTCGTCAAACGCTCTGACTGGAGACGCAAGGTGCGCGAGAGTCGGACGTCGACTCTCGTCGTATTCATCGTCGACGCAAGTGGATCCATGGGCGCCCGGGGCCGAATGGCAGCCAGCAAGGCAGCAGTCATCGGCCTGCTCCAAGATGCCTACGTAAAACGTGATCGTGTCGCCGTGATCACGTTCTCTGGCAATAACGCTCGAGTGATCGTGCCTGCGACATCGAGTATCGAGCGTGCACAGCGGCTTCTGACGACGATGGCAGTCGGCGGACAGACGCCGCTGGCATCAGGGCTCTCATGCGCTGGAAGACTCATCGAGACAGAGTTGCGACGGGATTCTACCCTTCGCCCCGTCGCCATCGTGGTGACCGATGGTGGCGGTAACGTTGGACTTGACGGTCGGGTGGACCGAACTGCCACCAATCAGGCATTCGATGTCGCACAAACTTTGTCCGACGACACAAGAACCTCGTGGATCATCGTAGATACCTCCGTCAACCGAGTTCATCAAAGGGACTGCGAAGCACTGTCAGGAATTCTTCATGCGCCTCGCATGACCATCGACGATCTGCAATCCGGAGTCTTCATCCCTTTCATTCGATCCACGAGTCGAGCCCTTTCTTATTCTCAGAGAGATTGACATGGAAAAACCTATCTATCCTTTCGCAGCGATCGTTGGTCAGGAGGAGATGAAGCTTAGCCTTATCCTGTGCGCTATATACCCACGCTTATCAGGAGTGCTCATCCAAGGAGACAAGGGAACAGCAAAATCAACAGCCGTCAGAGGAATGGCGCAAATAATGCCTACCATTTCTCAGGTTGACGACGTTTATCATCTAAGCGCTGATGAGCAACATATCTACGGAGATCCTTTAGGGGTTCCAAGCTGCACAAATCTACAGCTTCGGCAAGTTCCAGTAGTGGAGCTACCGGTTGGGGTCACCGAAGACAGGGTTGCCGGGACACTTGACGTAGAAACAGCCTTAGTCCGGGGGCAGCAAAGGTTCCAGCCAGGCCTGCTAGCGTCGGCACACCGAGGAATACTGTACGTCGATGAGGTCAATCTTCTTGACGATCACATCGTCGACATCTTGCTGGATTCTGCAGCTATGGGAGTGAATACCGTTGAACGGGAAGGCATGAGCGTGATCCATCCATCCCGTTTCAGCTTGGTAGGAACGATGAATCCCGAAGAAGGCCAGCTACGTCCACAATTGCTGGATCGGTTCGGACTGTGCGTTACGGTCCAGGGAGAGACCGATCCCGAGGTACGGATGGAGATCGTACAACGTCGACTATCATTCGAAGACGATCCGGATGGATTTATTACAGAATGGTCCTCGCATAGCAGACGATTAGCCGAACGCATCGAAAATGCCATGACCCTAGTCCAATCCGTCGAGATTCCGAAAAATATTCTTTCCACAGCGGTACAGATCTGTCTGGATTCCAACATCGACGGCCATCGAGGCGACATCACCATCATTCACGCCGCAAGAGCCTTAGCAGCGTGGGCGGGACGAGACCGAATTATTCAGGCCGATCTCGAAAAAGTCGCCCCCCTGGTCCTCAATCATCGGTTACAATATGCGTCGGGCGTCGCGCGGGCTCCACGCGGATAGACAAGATCAAGTAACAGGACCCCATCAAACACAAAGACCTCGGAGATACAACTAGACGGCACGGAAGGCTCCGGTTTCTTGGGGGTCTGGTGAGTCGGGGCTTGGGTCCCTAACGATATCGGTCCTGCCTGGCTTTTCCAGCATACGTGATATCCCCCTCAACAACGCCCTACGGGCTAATGGAGTGGAGCCCAACGCGATCACAGCCGAACACTCAGTGATCTTGCTGCGACTGGAGGTCTATAACGGCAGTCACGATTCGTGTCGAGGCGGCCACGGCATGTGACCTGGTCAGTGCTTAATGCTCGATTCTAGCCACATGTGACACTGCGAGTCGAAAACGCCGTCAGCTACCAGAACTACTACGCGGCACTAACCACATACGCAACAACAAATAGGTGGGGGCCAAATGACCCCCACCTATCACCGTCGTCAGCACATGCTGATCAACAAATAATCATCACACACCAGTATTAGGCAGTGACCCATTGCTACCGGATATGATCTGACCCGTCTTAGCATCAACCAGGACATCGTGACATTCCCGCTTCGTCGGAGACGCAGCGCTCTTTTTCACCAGAGAAGCAGAATTTTGCTTCGCAGCGGACGCGGAATCCGATTTGTCCCCCAACGAAACAGAGAAGTTATCCATTGAATGGCCCTTCTTATAGAAACCATTCCACACCTGTACGCCGTTCCCAGTCAAAACAACAGACGTCGCAGTAAAACCAGACCCGGATGGAACAACGGAAACATTCGCAAAGTCAACCCTACCTTTAAAGGGTGCCATTCCTCCAGCATTCAAGGTAAGCTTCATAACGCCTTTCCCATTCTTCAAAGAAAGGGACGGATCACTCAGCGATAGATCAAGGAGCCCATGCACCCCCGTAAAGTGAACACCGCCAGAAAAATTGAGATTTCCCGTCTTCGTGGCCCTATCGTAGTTACCCCCACTGAACGGGAAGTTGAACCGAGTCCCATCAGCGGAGGCTCCCCCCAACATCGTCCACTTGCCTTGCATCGGGCCCTTGAGAGCATTGACGAATGAGGTCGAAACCCCCCAGTTCATGCTGCCCTTGCCAACCTTGGCTGGCGTAGAGGTAGGTGACGTAGCCCTCGACGCTCCAGGGACGACCGTGCACACCTGCTTGCGGATAATCTTGTGAGCACCCGCGGACGGAGCCTCACCAGCAGCAGCCTCCGTCGCAGCATCCGACTGCGGCGCCATAATTGTGCTTTGGTCAGGTTTGGGAGCCACCGTCGGCTT
>ERZ1030979.56-NODE-56-length-14667-cov-7.745894_pt1 | contig 14667 bp, 13 predicted proteins | sample MGYA00518596_ERZ1030979 | MGnify/ENA primary metagenome ERZ1030979 (study PRJEB33718, sample SAMN03159709) | human skin metagenome | collected 2014-05-20 | study: EMG produced TPA metagenomics assembly of the PRJNA266117 data set (Human skin bacterial metagenome and...
TCTACACACTGCATATCGTCGGCAGCGTCAGATGTGTATAAGAGACAGGTGCCAACACAGCACCATAGAGGGCTAAATACCACTTGTTAACATTTTTAAATTCATAACGAACTAAATTCCAAAACATAATAATCTCCTTTATCTAGGCTTTGAATTCATGACGGAAGAGTTGGTCGATAGACTCTCCAGACTCATAGCGAATATCATCTACATTTCCTTGACGGACGACTTTTCCGTCTTTGAGGAAGACAATTTCATCCAAGATTGGCTCGATATCAGAAATCAAGTGGGTAGAAATCAAAACGGTAGAAGTTGGGGAGTAGTTGTTGATAATGGTATTGAGGATATACTCACGGGCTGCTGGGTCTACACCTCCAATGGGTTCGTCCAGAACATAGAGACGAGCATCACGGCTCATAACCAAAATCAGTTGTACCTTTTCCTTGTTTCCTTTTGACAGTTTCTTGAGACGACTATTTTCATCAATGCCCAGGTCTGCAAGTAGATGATGGGCGCGTTCAAGATTGAAATCTTTATAGAAGGTTTTGAAGTAGGTTAGGGCTTCTTTGACCTTCATTTGCTCATTGAGATAGGTCGTATCCGGCAAATAAGCTACGATGGCCTTGGTTGCTGGACTTGGGTCCATGTCGTTGATGAGGACACGTCCTTGATCTGGTTGTAAGAGGCCATTGATTAGTTTAATCAAGGTTGTTTTTCCTGAGCCGTTTGGCCCAAGGAGACCAACAATTTTTCCAGCTGGGATGTCAAGAGAAACATTTTCAAGGGCTGGTGTTGCTCCATAAGATTTGGATACGTTTTCAAATGCTAGTAATGACATAGGCTTAAACTCCTTTAATATAATCGCCGACTACGCCTGGTAGTTCTTCTTTTTCATAGCCAAAATGGGTCATGGAGGAAACGAAGTGTTCCAATTCTTCTTCTGATAATTGTTTGCGTGATTGGGCGATCAGCTCCTTATCTTCAGTCACAAATCGTCCAGTTGTTCGCTTGCTGTAGACAAATCCTTCTCGTTCAAGGTCTGACAAGGCTCTTTGGATAGTGTTTGGATTGACACCAGCCTCGCTAGCTAGCTCCCTCACGGTTGGAAGTTGTTGATTGGGTTCCAGCGTATGGGAAACAATCTGAAGCTTGATTTTCTCCATAATCTGTAAATAGATGGGTTTTTTGTTGTCAAATGTCCAGGACATCTTGGTCTCCTTTCTCCTATCCTTTTGTCTTAATTAAATAATACAACAAAACAAAAAACTTGTCAAGCAAAAAGAAGAATTGTTTTGGGAATCGTTTAAAAAATGGTATAATGAAAAGAAAACGATAAGGAGGGAAAGGATGCGTTGTCCAAAATGTGGGGCTACCAAGTCAAGTGTTGTTGATAGTCGACAAGCCGAAGAAGGAAATACCATCCGCCGAAGACGTGAGTGCGACGAGTGTCAGCATCGTTTTACAACCTACGAACGAGTAGAAGAAAGAACGCTGGTTGTCGTCAAAAAAGACGGTACGCGAGAGCAGTTTTCAAGAGATAAAATCTTTAATGGGATTATCCGCTCAGCCCAGAAACGTCCTGTGTCAAGTGATGAAATCAACATGGTAGTCAATCGTATCGAACAGAAACTCCGTGGTCGAAATGAAAATGAAATTCAAAGTGAGGACATTGGTTCACTCGTCATGGAGGAGTTGGCTGAACTGGACGAGATTACCTATGTACGTTTTGCCAGTGTCTATCGTAGTTTTAAGGATGTCAGTGAGCTAGAGAGCTTGCTCCAACAAATCACCCAGTCCTCTAAAAAGAAAAAGGAAAGATAAATGAAGCCAATTGACCGTTTTTCTTATCTAAAGAATAATCGGGTGTCGCAAGATACCTCATCTCTGGTACAGTGCTACCTCCCGATTATCGGTCAGGAGGCACTGAGCCTTTATCTTTATACAATTAGTTTTTGGGATAATGGTAGAAAGGAATATCTTTTTTCAAGCATTCTTAACCATCTCAACTTTGGGATGGATAGACTGATAAAATCCTTAAAAATCCTATCTGCTTTTAATCTCTTAACCCTCTATCAAAAGGGGGATGTTTATCAGCTAGCCCTCCATGCTCCTCTATCTAGTCAGGATTTCTTGGAACATCCTGTTTATCGTAGACTCTTGGAGAAGAAGATTGGTGATGCAGCTGTGGAGGATTTGAAGGTTGAGAGTGCTGAGGGAGAAGAAATACCTGTCTCACTCAATCAAGTCTTTCCAGACTTGGCAGAACTGGGAAGTCAAGAAGACCTTGGTCTCAAGAAGAAAGTGGCCAACGATTTTGACTTGGACCATTTTCGTCAGCTTATGGCTCGAGATGGGCTTCGCTTTGCGGATGAGCAGTCCGACGTCTTAAACCTCTTTGCCATTGCCGAGGAAAAGAAGTGGACTTGGTTTGAAACTTATCAATTGGCCAAGTCAACAGCTGTTTCTCAGGTTATTTCAACCAAACGCATGCGGGAAAAAATTGCTCAAAAATCTGTTTCCTCTGACTTTAGTCCTAAGGAAGTAACCATTATCAAGGAAGCCAAAAGTAAGACTGCCCTGCAGTTCTTGGCGGAAATCAAGCAAACACGCAAGGGATCCATTACCCAAACAGAAAGAGACCTCTTGCAACAGATGGCTGGCTTGGGCTTACTGGACGAAGTCATCAATATCATTCTCTTGTTGACCTTTAATAAGGTAGATTCGGCAAACATCAATGAGAAATATGCCATGAAGGTAGCCAATGACTATGCCTATCAAAAGATACATTCGGCAGAAGAGGCAGTCTTGCGCATTCGTGAGCGTGGGCAGAAGAGTCAGGCTCAAAAAGGCAGTAAACCCGGTCCTGCCAAGTCCAATGTACCCAAGTGGAGTAATCCAGATTATAAAAATGAAACCAGCGAGGAAACTCGTCTGGAACTAGAACGTAAGAAACAAGAACTATTAGCTCGATTAGAAAAAGGAGGAGATTAGATGGAAAGTGTCGGAGACGTACTCAAACGTCAACCTAGCCGTTTTCATTATCAAGATTTGGTCCAGAAAATCATGAAGGACCCTGATGTTGCGGCCTTTATCCAGCAAGAATCCCTTACTCCAGAGGAATTGAATCGCAGTATCTCCAAGTTTAATCAATATATCACCGAGCGTGACAAGTTTCTCCGTGGTGATACGGATTATATTGCCAAAGGCTACAAGCCGATTTTGGTTATGAATCATGGCTATGCGGACGTTTCTTATGAAGAAACTCCTGAACTAATCGCGGCTGAAAAAGAAGCGGCTATTAAGAATCGTCTCAAGTTAATCAATCTGCCAGCCACTCTCAAGCAAGCTAGTTTGGCTCAAGTTGACTTGGATGATTTGGAGCGCTTGCCAGTTTTTGAAAAGCTATTAGCCTTCGTGGAGCAATATCCAGCTATTCGAAAAGGTCTTTACTTGTATGGAGACTTTGGTGTGGGTAAAAGTTTCATGGTGGCTGCCTTAGCCCATGATTTATCAGAAAAACGTGGTGTTTCATCAACTCTCCTCCACTATCCTAGCTTTGTCATTGATGTCAAAAATGCTATCGGTGATGGCAATGTCAAGACCTTGGTGGATGAGCTTAAGCTTTCTGAAGTCCTGATTTTAGATGATATTGGTGCCGAGCAATCAACAGCTTGGGTGCGGGATGAAATCTTACAAGTCATTCTCCAATATCGGATGCAGGAAAATTTACCGACCTTTTTCACCTCCAACTTCAACTTTGAAGATTTGGAGAAGCATTTCGCTAAAGGGAAGCATGGAAATGATGAAACCTGGGAAGCTAGACGGGTCATGGAACGCATCCGTTATTTGGCTGAGGAGACTCGTTTAGAAGGAGTGAACCGTCGATGACAGAAACGATTAAACTGATGAAAGCTCATACTTCAGTGCGTAGATTTAAGGAGCAAGCCCTTCCTCAAGAAGACTTGGCTGAAATCCTGACAGCAGCCCAGATGGCCTCGTCTTGGAAGAATTTCCAGTCCTACTCTGTGATTGTGGTACGAAGTCAAGAAAAGAAAGATACTTTATATGAATTGGTACCTCAAGAAGCCATTCGCCAGTCTGCTGTTTTCCTTCTCTTTGTCGGAGACTTGAACCGAGCAGAAAAGGGAGCCCGACTTCATACAGACTCATTCCAACCCCAAGGTGTGGAAGGTCTCTTGATTAGTTCGGTCGATGCGGCCCTTGCTGGTCAAAATGCCCTGCTGGCAGCTGAAAGTTTGGGCTATGGAGGTGTCATTATTGGCTTGGTGCGTTACAAGTCAGAAGAAGTGGCAGAGCTCTTTAACCTGCCTGACTATACCTATCCTGTCTTTGGGATGGCACTGGGTCTTCCAAATGAAGAACATGAAGTCAAACCTCGCTTGCCATTGAATCAAGTGGTATTTGAGGAAGAATACCAAGAACAGTCAACTGAGGCTATTGAAGCTTATGACCGTGTACAGACTGAATATGCAGGTGCGCGTGCGACTACAACTTGGAGTCAACGTTTAGCAGAGCAATTCGGCAATCCAGAACCAAGCTCGACTCGAGAAAATCTTGAGCAGAAGAAGTTATTGTAGAAAGTGAGAAATTATGGCCCTACCAACTATTGCCATTGTAGGACGTCCCAATGTTGGGAAATCAACCCTATTTAATCGGATCGCTGGTGAGCGAATCTCCATTGTAGAAGATGTCGAAGGAGTGACACGTGACCGTATCTATGCAACGGGTGAGTGGCTCAATCGTTCCTTTAGCATGATTGATACAGGAGGAATCGATGATGTCGATGCTCCTTTCATGGAACAAATCAAGCACCAGGCAGAAATTGCCATGGAAGAAGCAGATGTTATCGTCTTCGTCGTGTCTGGTAAGGAAGGGATTACCGATGCAGACGAATACGTAGCCCGTAAGCTTTACAAAACCCACAAACCAGTTATCCTCGCAGTTAACAAGGTGGACAACCCTGAGATGCGAAATGATATCTATGATTTTTATGCCCTCGGTTTGGGTGAACCACTGCCTATCTCATCTGTCCATGGTATCGGTACAGGGGATGTGCTAGACGCGATTGTAGAAAATCTTCCAAATGAATATGAAGAAGAAAATCCAGATGTCATTAAGTTTAGCTTGATTGGTCGTCCTAATGTCGGAAAATCAAGCTTAATCAATGCTATTTTGGGAGAAGACCGTGTCATTGCTAGTCCTGTTGCTGGAACAACGCGTGACGCTATTGATACCCACTTTACAGATACAGATGGTCAAGAGTTTACCATGATTGATACGGCTGGTATGCGTAAATCTGGTAAGGTTTATGAAAATACTGAGAAATACTCTGTCATGCGTGCCATGCGTGCTATTGACCGTTCAGATGTGGTCTTGATGGTCATCAATGCGGAAGAAGGTATTCGTGAATACGATAAGCGTATTGCAGGTTTTGCTCATGAAGCTGGTAAAGGGATGATTATCGTGGTCAATAAGTGGGATACGCTTGAAAAAGACAACCACACTATGAAAAACTGGGAAGAAGATATCCGTGAACAGTTCCAATACTTGCCTTACGCACCGATTATCTTTGTATCAGCTTTGACCAAGCAACGTCTCCACAAACTTCCTGAGATGATCAAGCAAATCAGCGAAAGTCAAAATACACGTATTCCATCAGCTGTCTTGAACGATGTTATCATGGATGCCATTGCCATCAACCCAACACCGACAGACAAAGGAAAACGCCTCAAAATCTTCTACGCGACTCAAGTGGCAACCAAACCACCAACCTTTGTCATCTTTGTTAACGAAGAAGAACTCATGCACTTTTCTTACTTGCGTTTCTTGGAAAATCAAATCCGCAAGGCCTTTGTCTTTGAGGGAACACCAATCCATCTCATCGCAAGAAAACGTAAATAAAAAAGTAGAATCTGGAATGACATTTCCAGATTTTTTTGATAAAATGAAGTTGAAGAAAGCGCTATCAAAAAGAGGTGTTGATGATGGAACATTTGTTTAAATTGTTAATCTTATTACCCTGTTTTTACTTTTTCAGCTGGATTGAAAAGGCCAACAGAGATAGTAAATTTTTCCCAATTTTTTACTATTTTTACTGGATTTACATCACCCTCTATGCTCTTTTTAGCCTTGCTTGGACAGTTGTTTCAGTTCTGTTTTTCAATATCGTCTTGAGAAATGTGACAGATATCAAGTTATGGGGCATTTGGTTTCTTTTTATTCTGCTAGCTATTGGTCTGAATTGGTTAACTTATTCCTGTTTCAAAAAAATGTTTCGCCTGAGACGGGAACTAGGGAAGTCTAAAGCGGGGAGACATTGATTTATATTGGTAATAACATTTAATAGAACGAAACTAAAGAAAACAATTTCAAAGAGGAGGTGGCGATGATGAAACTGTCCTTTAATTGGTATCATTTGATACTCTTATTTCCTTGTTTTTATTTTTTCTATTGGATAGACAATGCTGACAGAAACAGTAAAATTTTCCCCATCTTCTACTATTTTTACTGGATTTATATTTCCCTTTTAGCTCTGCTTAGCATGGATATGACAATTTTTTCATTCTTATTTTTCCCTTTTGTTCTAAATCATGTATCAGATGCTAGTGATTGGGGTGTTTGGTTTCTTTTGATAGTCTTATCTCTAGGCAGCGACTGGTTAGACTATATCTTTTTCAAAAAAATGTTTCGATTGAGACGGGAACTAGGGAAATCTAAAGCGGGGAGACATTGATTTATATGGTTTTTGTTGATAGGAGGTAGCTTATGGCACATCTAAAATCATTTATTACACGCTATTCTAAGGTTTATATTGGTTTAGTTCTGCTGATCTGGCTGGCTTTCTTCTTTGTTCCTTGGGATAAACCAGTTCTGGGAATATCTATCAATCTCTTAATCATGCAGAAAGTTTTACTAGTTTTTGGAATTCTGTCGATTTTGATGGCCTTGCTGTCCAAGAAAGTCAGTCTCTTTGTTTTTGGACTTATCTGTTGTCTTTCTTTTTGGATAAATCTATTTATCCTATTTGCTATTTTGCCGATTTTTGGAAATTAAAGTATTATAAAAATCAGAGAGGTTAGCTTAGAAACTAGCCTCTTTTTCCTTTTCAAAATGGGTATTCTTCCTTGAAAATAATCAGTAATTGTGCTAAAATTAAAAGAACATTCTAAAAAAATCGGAATTTAAAGTAAGGAAAAACATGGCTAATATTTTAAAAACAATTATCGAAAATGATAAAGGAGAAATCCGTCGTCTGGAAAAGATGGCTGACAAGGTTTTCAAATACGAAGACCAAATGGCTGCTTTGACTGACGACCAACTAAAAGCAAAAACAGTTGAATTTAAAGAACGTTATCAAAATGGAGAATCACTGGATTCATTGCTTTATGAAGCATTTGCGGTTGTCCGTGAAGGTGCTAAACGTGTCCTAGGTCTATTCCCATATAAGGTTCAGGTCATGGGGGGAATCGTTCTTCACCATGGTGACGTGCCAGAAATGCGTACAGGGGAAGGGAAAACCTTGACTGCGACCATGCCAGTCTACCTCAATGCCCTTTCAGGTAAAGGGGTCCACGTAGTTACGGTTAACGAATACCTGTCCGAACGTGACGCGACTGAGATGGGTGAATTGTACTCATGGCTTGGTTTGTCAGTAGGGATTAACTTGGCTGCTAAATCTCCAATGGAGAAAAAAGAAGCCTATGAGTGTGATATTACTTACTCAACCAACTCAGAAATCGGATTTGACTACCTTCGTGACAACATGGTCGTCCGCGCTGAAAACATGGTACAACGTCCGCTTAACTATGCCTTGGTCGATGAGGTTGACTCAATCTTGATTGACGAGGCGCGTACACCTTTGATCGTATCAGGTGCTAACGCTGTTGAAACCAGCCAGTTGTATCACATGGCAGACCACTATGTAAAATCTTTGGACAAAGACGACTACATCATCGATGTGCAGTCTAAGACTATTGGTTTGTCTGATTCAGGGATTGACAAGGCTGAAAGCTACTTCAAACTTGAAAATCTCTATGACATCGAAAACGTAGCTCTGACTCACTTTATCGATAACGCCCTTCGTGCCAACTACATCATGCTTCTCGATATTGACTATGTGGTGAGCGAAGAGCAAGAAATTCTGATCGTCGACCAATTTACGGGTCGTACTATGGAAGGTCGTCGTTATTCTGATGGATTGCACCAAGCCATTGAAGCTAAAGAAGGTGTGCCAATTCAGGATGAAACCAAGACATCTGCCTCAATCACTTACCAAAACCTTTTCCGTATGTACAAGAAATTGTCTGGAATGACGGGTACAGGTAAGACTGAGGAAGAAGAATTCCGTGAAATTTACAACATTCGTGTTATTCCAATCCCAACAAACCGTCCTGTTCAGCGTATTGACCATCCAGACTTACTTTTTGCTAGTATTGAAGCTAAGTTTAAGGCGGTTGTCGAAGACGTTAAGTCTCGTTACCAAAAAGGTCAGCCTGTCTTGGTTGGTACAGTTGCGGTTGAAACCAGTGACTACATTTCTAAGAAATTAGTCGCAGCTGGAGTTCCTCACGAAGTCTTGAATGCTAAGAACCACTATAAAGAAGCCCAAATCATTATGAATGCTGGTCAACGTGGTGCTGTTACCATTGCGACTAACATGGCCGGTCGTGGTACCGACATCAAGCTTGGTGAAGGGGTTCGCGAATTAGGTGGACTTTGTGTGATTGGTACAGAACGTCATGAAAGCCGTCGTATCGATAACCAGCTTCGTGGACGTTCAGGTCGTCAAGGAGACCCAGGTGAGTCACAATTCTACCTCTCTCTTGAAGATGATTTGATGAAACGTTTTGGTTCTGAACGTCTGAAAGGTGTCTTCGAACGTCTCAATATGTCTGATGAAGCTATTGAGTCTCGTATGTTGACGCGTCAGGTTGAAGCAGCACAAAAACGTGTCGAAGGAAATAACTACGATACCCGTAAACAAGTCCTTCAATACGATGATGTCATGCGTGAACAACGTGAGATTATCTACGCTCAACGTTACGACGTCATCACTGCAGATCGTGACTTGGCACCTGAAATTCACTCTATGATTAAACGCACGATTGGTCGTGTCGTTGATGGTCATGCGCGTGCCAAACAAGATGAAAAACTGGAAGCAATTTTGAACTTTGCTAAGTACAACTTACTTCCAGAAGATTCTATTACTATGGAAGATTTGTCAGGCTTGTCTGATAAGGCCATCAAGGAAGAGCTCTTCCAACGTGCCTTGCAAGTTTACGATAGTCAGGTTTCAAAACTACGCGATGAAGAAGCAGTTAAAGAATTCCAAAAAGTTTTGATTCTACGAGTGGTAGATAACAAGTGGACAGATCATATCGATGCCCTTGATCAATTGCGTAACGCGGTTGGACTTCGTGGCTATGCTCAGAACAACCCTGTTGTTGAGTATCAGGCAGAAGGTTTCCGTATGTTTAATGACATGATTGGTTCGATTGAGTTTGATGTGACACGTTTGATGATGAAAGCACAAATTCATGAACAAGAAAGACCACAAGCAGAACACCATATCAGTACAACAGCGACTCGCAATATCGCTGCCCACCAAGCAAATATGCCAGAAGATTTGGATTTGAGCCAGATTGGACGCAATGAACTTTGCCCATGTGGTTCTGGTAAGAAGTTTAAAAACTGTCACGGAAAAAGACAATAAAATGAGATAGTTTAGAGGCGGATACCTTGTGAAAAGTATATTTTTACTTGGTATCCGTTTGCTTTATAAGGAGATGAGTTATGGTATTTACAGCAAAAAGTCCTAAAATTAATATTGAAGAAGTTCGTGCCTTATCAAAATTGGAAGGCCAAGCTTTGGAGAGAAAATCACAGCGCGATCAAGAGCTAGAAGCCATTATACGTGGAGATGACCAGCGAGTTCTCTTGGTAATCGGGCCATGCTCATCTGACAATGAAGAAGCTGTTCTTGAGTACGCTAAGCGTTTGGCAGTCCTACAAGAAGAAGTAGCAGACCGTATCTTTATGGTTATGCGTGTTTATACTGCCAAACCTCGTACTAACGGAGATGGCTATAAGGGCTTGATTCACCAGCCTAACACAGCAGAAGCCCCTAGCCTCATCAACGGAATCAAAGCTGTTCGCCATCTTCACTATCGTGTCATCACGGAAACAGGTATGACGACAGCTGATGAAATGCTTTATCCTGAAAATCTTCCGCTTGTAGATGATTTGATTTCCTACATGGCAGTTGGTGCCCGTTCAGTTGAAGACCAGCAACACCGCTTTGTGGCCAGTGGGGCAGATTTTGCGACTGGTTTTAAAAATCCAACCTCTGGAAATCTCAATGTTATGTTTAATGGGATTTATGCTGCTCAAAACAAACAAAGTTTCCTTTTCCTAGGAAAAGAAGTGGAAACAACTGGGAACCCGCTTTCGCATGCTATTCTTCGTGGAGCTACCAATGAGTATGGTAAGAATATTCCTAACTACTACTATGATAATTTGATGGATACCATTGCCCAATATGAGAAAATGGGCTTGGAAAATCCTTTTATCATTGTGGACACCAATCATGATAACTCTGGTAAGCAATACATGGATCAGATTCGAATTGTCCGTCAGACCTTGATTAACCGTGATTGGAATGAAAAAATCAAGCAGTACGTTCGTGGCTTCATGATTGAATCTTATCTAGAAGACGGCCGTCAAAACGAACCAGAAGTATTTGGCAAGTCGATCACAGACCCTTGCCTTGGCTGGGAAAATACGGAAGCCCTTGTCAGAGAAATCTACCAAACGCTAGGAGAATAGTATGGCATTTATTGAAAAAGGTCAAGAAATCGATATTGAAGCAATCAAGGCAGAAACTCAATTATCTGCGGAAGCCTTGCGACTAAAGGAGCGTCGTGATAGAGAATTGGCAGACATTATTTCAGGAGAAGATGACCGGATCCTTTTGGTGATTGGTCCTTGCTCTTCTGATAATGAAGAGGCTGTCTTGGAATATGCCCGCCGTTTATCTGCCTTGCAAAAGAAGGTGGCGGACAAGATTTTCATGGTTATGCGTGTTTATACTGCTAAACCTCGCACCAATGGAGACGGTTATAAAGGCTTGGTTCACCAACCAGATACCTCTAAGGCTCCAAGCCTTATTAACGGCTTGCAGGCTGTTCGTCAGTTGCACTACCGCGTGATTACAGAGACTGGTTTGACAACGGCAGATGAGATGCTTTATCCGTCAAATCTGGTCTTGGTAGATGACTTGGTCAGCTACCATGCTGTGGGGGCTCGTTCTGTGGAAGATCAAGAGCACCGCTTTGTGGCCTCAGGGATTGATGCACCAGTGGGGATGAAAAATCCAACTTCTGGAAACCTTGGGGTCATGTTTAATGGTATCTATGCCGCTCAGAACAAACAAACCTTCCTCTTTCATGGTCAAGAAGTTGAAACTTCAGGAAATCCCTTGGCCCACGTCATCCTTCGTGGTGCAGTTAATGAATATGGGAAAAATGAGCCTAACTTTTACTATGAAACCTTGCTAAATGCCATTGAACGCTATGAAGCCCTGGGACTTGAAAATCCCTTTATCCTCATTGATACCAACCATGATAACTCAGGCAAGCAATATATGGAGCAGATTCGAATTGTTCGCCAGACCTTGCAGAATCGTGATTGGAATGAGAAGATTAAAAAGATAGTTCGAGGCTTTATGATTGAATCTTACCTAGCAGATGGTCGTCAAAATCAACCAGAGGTCTTTGGTTGTTCTATTACCGACCCTTGCCTAGGTTGGGAAAATACAGAGGCCTTGGTAGAAGAGATTTACGCTACCTTGACAAAATAAGTGAAAAGGATGGAGTTGGGGAATCTCAACTCCTTTTGATGAGAATGATAGTTGGACACGGAATTGACATCGAAGAATTGGCTTCGATAAAAAGCGCAGTTACACGACATGAAAGCTTTGCCAAGCGCGTGCTGACCGCTAAGGAAATGGAGCGCTTCACTAGTCTTAAAGGGCGCAGACAAATCGAATATTTGGCAGGTCGCTGGTCGGCTAAGGAGGCCTTTTCCAAGGCTATAGGAACGGGTATTGGAAAGCTTGGTTTTCAGGATTTAGAAGTTTTGAACAATGAACGCGGGGCGCCTTATTTTAGTCAGGCACCATTTTCAGGAAAGATTTGGCTGTCTATCAGCCACACCGATCAGTTTGTGACAGCCAGTGTCATTTTGGAGGAAAATCATGAAAGCTAGTCCACATAGACCAACCAAGGCTCTGATTCATCTGGGAGCTATTCGACACAATATTCAGCAAATGGGGGCTCATATCCCTGAAGGAACGCTCAAATTTGCAGTAGTCAAGGCCAATGCTTATGGCCATGGGGCTGTTGCTGTTGCGACGGCGATTCAGGATGAAGTTGATGGCTTTTGCGTTTCCAATATTGATGAAGCTATTGAACTCAGACAGGCTGGACTCAGGAAGAAAATCCTCATTTTAGGAGTTTCTGATCTAGAAGCTGTTTCTCTTGCTAAAGAATACGATATCACCTTGACTGTGGCTGGACTGGAGTGGATTCAAGCACTCTTAGATAAGGAAGCTGACCTAACTGGATTGACAGTCCACCTCAAGATTGATTCAGGAATGGGACGGATTGGTTTTAGAGAGGCCGCTGAGGCTGAGCAGGCTCAAGCTTTGCTCCAACAATACGGTGCTCGTGTTGAAGGGATTTTTACCCACTTTGCTACTGCAGACGAGGAATCAGATGACTACTTTAATGCCCAGTTAGAACGGTTTAAAACTATTTTGGCCAGTATGAAAGGTCTTCCAGAGCTGGTTCATGCTAGCAATTCTGCAACGACTCTTTGGCATGCAGAGACTATTTTTAACGCGGTTCGTATGGGAGATGCCATGTATGGTCTTAATCCTAGCGGAGAGGTTTTGGACCTACCCTATGACTTGATTCCGGCCTTGACCTTGGAGTCTGCTATGGTCCATGTCAAGACAGTTTCAGCTGGAGCTTGCATGGGCTATGGAGCAACTTATCAAGCGGATAGCGAGCAAGTCATCGCGACGGTACCAATCGGCTATGCGGATGGATGGACACGAGACATGCAGAATTTCACTGTCTTGGTAGATGGGCAAGCTTGCCCAATCGTTGGGCGAGTATCTATGGACCAAATCACTATTCGTCTGCCTAAGCTTTATCCGCTGAGAACCAAAGTAACCTTGATTGGTTCTAACGGGGGCAAGGAGATCACAGCTACTCAGGTAGCGGCCTACCGTGGGACTATTAACTATGAGGTGGTTTGTCTTCTCAGCGACCGCATTCCGAGAGAATATTATTAGAAAAGAAAGGAGTGGAGCATGAATCTACATCAACCCTTGCATGTCTTGCCTGGTGTGGGACCAAAGTCAGCAGAAAAATACGCCAAACTAGGAATTGAAAATTTGCAAGATCTCTTGCTCTACTTTCCTTTCCGTTATGAAGATTTCAAGACCAAGCAAGTATTGGAAATAGAAGACGGTGAAAAGGCAGTCCTATCTGGCCAGGTAGTGACTCCTGCCAGTGTTCAGTATTATGGTTTCAAACGCAATCGCCTGCGTTTTAGCCTCAAGCAGGGAGAAGTCGTTTTTGCAGTGAACTTCTTTAACCAACCCTACCTAGCTGATAAGATAGAGTTGGGAGCAACCCTTGCTGTTTTTGGAAAATGGGACCGCGCCAAGGCTAGTTTGACTGGGATGAAGGTCCTGGCTCAGGTGGAAGATGACCTCCAGCCTGTTTATCGCTTGGCTCAGGGAATCAGTCAGGCCAGTCTGGTCAAGGTCATCAAGACGGCTTTTGATCAGGGACTGGACCTCTTGATTGAGGAAAATCTTCCCCAGTCTTTGCTGGACAAATACAAACTCATGTCCCGTTGTCAGGCCGTTCGTGCCATGCATTTTCCTAAGGATTTGGCAGAATACAAGCAGGCCCTTCGCCGTATCAAGTTTGAGGAACTCTTTTATTTCCAAATGCAATTGCAGACGCTCAAGTCTGAAAATAGAGTTCAGGGAAGCGGTCTGGTCCTGGACTGGTCTCAGGAAAAAGTGACAGCAGTTAAAGAAAATCTACCTTTTGCCCTGACCCCAGCTCAGGAAAAGAGTTTGCAGGAAATTTTGACCGACATGAAGTCCGACCACCACATGAATCGTCTTCTACAAGGGGACGTGGGGAGCGGGAAAACGGTAGTCGCTGGCTTGGCTATGTATGCGACAGTGACGGCTGGCTACCAAGCAGCCCTCATGGTACCGACAGAAATCCTTGCAGAGCAACATTTTGAGAGTTTACAGAACCTCTTTCCAGACTTGAAACTGGCTCTTTTGACAGGTTCCTTGAAAGCTGCAGAAAAGAGAGAAGTCTTGGAGACTATTGCCAAGGGTGAAGCTGATTTGATTATCGGAACTCACGCTCTGATTCAGGATGGGGTGGATTATGCTCGCCTTGGTTTGATTATTATCGATGAGCAGCACCGTTTTGGTGTGGGGCAAAGAAGAATCCTACGAGAAAAAGGTGACAATCCTGACGTTCTCATGATGACGGCGACTCCCATTCCACGAACCTTGGCCATCACAGCCTTTGGCGATATGGATGTTTC
>ERZ1030979.70-NODE-70-length-13733-cov-34.336526_pt1 | contig 13733 bp, 8 predicted proteins | sample MGYA00518596_ERZ1030979 | MGnify/ENA primary metagenome ERZ1030979 (study PRJEB33718, sample SAMN03159709) | human skin metagenome | collected 2014-05-20 | study: EMG produced TPA metagenomics assembly of the PRJNA266117 data set (Human skin bacterial metagenome and...
AAGTATCTCCATGACGGAACAACCGCAGACGACCTCAAGGCGGGCGCCTCGGTGTATTGGGGTGGGGGCGGCACTGTCATTGCGGTCTACGCCATGGGAACCAACCAAAACCAGGCCATCGAGCGCGCCAACGCCTACGCCCGCGCATTCGCCGAAAAGGCGAACGACCTGGTTCCCAGTTCTCTCGCTAGCCTCCCGCAGCCGAAGCTAACGATCGTCCAGCCGGCCTTCCCATCGGACCCCAACCCGAACGCTCCAGCAACCAACAAGAACAGCACCAAGCTCTCCTCCCCGATGGTGGGGGTGGCTGCCGGCCTGATCCTCGGACTGGTCGTCATGGGCGTTCTGGAATACCGCTCCTCACGCCGCTCCAGGGCCTCCCGCTGACCGTTCGGTTTGCGTCACCGCTTCCGGACTTAGTGTCGGACGTCCGGCACTGGCACTGTTTGCTGCGACAGTCTCTGCAGTGATGGAGCTAGCCGCAACAAGGTAGAGCCAGGTCACGTGATACCGCAGGGTTGATGACGGAACGACGCCGAGCACAGGGAAAAGCATTACGACGGTGAGACCGAAGGCCGCCCGCCAGTCGGCCACAGGTCGACGCGGCAAGAACCCACGGACCAGAATCCACAACCAACAGACAACGAAAAGGATCATCGCGATCGCTCCGTAGCGGAGGACGATCTCCAATAGCAGATTGTGCGGATCCATGAGAACGTGTCCGTACAGAGCCGACGCCCGGGCTTGATACTCCGACAGTGAGCCGTATCCAAGGAGCAGGGCGGCCGGGTTAGACAACGTCATCGACAATGCGTTGGCCATGATAGTGCCACGCTCCGCTGTGGAGTGATCCTGGACGTACGGACTCATCCACAGCCCGGTACCCAGCACGATGACAAGCGCTCCACCCCAGACGAAGGCACGCACCCCCATAGCGGCTGTATGGAGACGGCGAACGTTGAGGACAAACAACAGCATGACGGCACAGATGCAGCCAAAGAGGGCGCCTCGCGACCCGCCAATGAGGATCATCACCAGACACGTCGCCAGGACGAACAACCGTCCGAGACGAATCGCACCTCTTCGCGGGTTGAACCACAGCCGGGCCAGCACAGCAGTGAAAAGCATCGCCATGACGACACCGTAATCGTTGTAGTTGGGGTAGGTTGCAGTAACAACCCATCGATTCTTTGACACCGCACCCAGCGTGTTGGCCCGCGGGTAGAGCAGTGGCAGCAGCTTGACACCGGTCACGATCTCTCCCATGCCAATAAGCCAAACGAGGATTGCACCCCAGTACAGGCCGCTAAGGACCTGACGAGCCGTCCTACCTGGCTCAGCTGACCGGAACACCACGAGGGTCACACCTATAACCGCGAGCATGATGAAGGCGCTGTTCCCGGTGTCGGTTAGGAGTCCGGGGTGGAAAAGTACCACGGCCATCCCGGAAGCCACCATGCAGCACACCTCGACCGCAACGAGAGGGGTCACCCTGAGGCTGGAAGCAAACCGTGTCTGCACCGCCAGGATGACCCACGGCACGATCAGGAAGAGGAGGAATCCCATGGGCAGCCGCATTACCAGCACGGCAGCGACCGCGCCCAGCCACACCCCTGACGTGGCCCGACTCGCCATCTCCTGACGGTCTAACGGCCGTGCTGCCGTTCGTTCGGCGACACTCATCGTTGATCCACCGCAGCCAGGGCCGTGACCAGCTCCTCCACCCGGGCTGCCCAGGTGTGCTGGTCCCGTGCGGCCATGACCCGGTCGCAAGCTTCATCAACCCGCTCCGGATGTTGGGTGAGCTGTTCCAGGAGGGCCGCGAACTCGTTCACGGAAGCCTGCACCGTCCACCCCAGTTCGTCGCGCGTCACGACATCCCCGACGAAGGTGCCCTCGGTGGCAATGATCGGCTTCCCGTTGCCGATGTACTCGAAAAGTTTGAGCGGAGCCGCAAAGTCTCGGTACTCATGCGGAGCCATCGCCAAGACGGCTACATTGGCCGCCGCGAAGTAGGGCTCCAACTCCTTCTTGCCGTTAGCATGGACAACCTTAATGTTGTTCCCCATAAGGGGCTCGTAGTCCTTGCGCGCCTGTTCCCATTCCTTAGGCCGGGTGCAAATCGTCAGGGATGCCTCGGGGACACTGGCGACTGCCTCGCAGAAGGCACGCAGGTCGTAAAGGGACCCCAGTCCACCGACGTAGAACATCGACAGTGGCGATGGCGGGGTGGCCGTCGGGGTCTCGTCAATGTCGTGGCCGGGGGGCAGGGCAACCTTTTTCACTCGATCACCGACGTCAACCCACTCCCCCATACGCAGTGAAGGTAGGAAAAGGACGTCGAGGCACTGCCGATAGGCGAGCAAGTCGTAGCGGTACATCGCCTGCGCCACGAGCTGTTTGGCCTTCGGGACTCCCTCACCGTAGAGCGGGAACTTCCAGTAGACGTCCCGATAGAACAGACCTACCGGAATGCCGTGCCGACGCAAGCGGGTCAAGAAGGCGAAGTCCTCCAAAGGGTGGGTAGGCAGGTGATGGGACTCGGTAAGAGTCGTGGGCATCGTCGAGGACTCCGAATAGCAAAACTCGAATCGGGTGCCAGCACGGATAGCGTTCATGACCACCTGAATTTGGCGGCGCCGCTGACGGGCGTCACCAGCAACCACCCACACTTCGCCCCACTGCGTCAAGGCTTTGAGCATCGCCACAGCGCGCTTCTGCCCACCGAAAGTCGTGTTCGGGTCCAGTGGGTAGGGGACGTGGTAGATGCAGCGTCGGACCTCGCGATCAGCGCCGGTCTGTGGCATGGGTTGTCCTCCGATCCGCCGAACAATTCACCACAACGGTACCCGAGGTCTAGGACTGCATCAGACCTGTAACAGCACAAGACACCATGTCGAGACGGCAACGCACACGCAATACCCGACCACTGTGGCAATCACGTTCGGGAACCGTCGCATAGCGATCTTGGATGGCACGGGCTCCCTCCACCAACCGTATTGCCACACGTAGTCGACCAGGCGACCACCCCACGCCCCGCGAGGATGACGACCCTGGCACGTTAGGATCACCACATGGCACATCGAGAGTCGACGTTGATCCTCCTGACGAACACCTACCCGCTGTCACGCGGGGAGGAGTTCCTTGAGAACGAGATCGACCATGTGGGGCGCGCCTTCGATCAGGTGGTGATCATCCCAATCCAGGCTGGTCCCGCCGATGTGCAGACACGAGCCATCCCGAGCAACGCTCAGGTCATGCACATTGCCCGGTCTTCACCCCGGGGCCTCGATCGCGCCCTCGCCGCCGTGAAAGGGCTAGTTCGGCTGCCACCCAGCGGAGTGGACTGGGCAGCGACACGACGACAGCCCCGCCTACTCGTCTCTGACGCTCACTTCGAGGCTTGCGCCCAAACAGCCCTCGACAGCATCCTTGCCAAACTCCCGAACCTCAGGCTGACCTCGGAATCCCATGTCACAATCTATTCCTTCTGGCTCCATATCACAGCCCGCACCGCAACCCTGCTAGCTGAGCAGTTGCGCGCCCAAGGAGTCACGGTGGATCGCGTAATCTCCCGTGCCCATCGCTACGACTTGTACCCCAGCGTTGCCCCTCGTCACCACATCCCAGAACGTCGCCTGCTATTGCAGTCTCTTGACGGGATCTGCCCGGTCTCCGAGCAGGGGACTCGGGAACTGCAAACAACGTGGCCCCAGTACGCCGGGAAGATACACACTCGTTACCTGGGCACTTCCGACCCCGGACCGACGGCCCACTGCCGACGTGACCCATTCACCATTGTCAGCTGTGCCCATCTTGTCCCAGTCAAGAGAATGATCCGGATGCCCGCGATCCTGGCCAGGGTGCGAGCTAGCGGCATCGACGCACACTGGACTCATCTGGGTGACGGCCCACAGATGGACACTCTGCGCGAGGAGGTCACCGTTCACCGCGTCACGGATGCTGTCACCCTGCTCGGTCACGTCGACAACACCCAGGTCATGGCGACCCAGCGCGATCTCAAACCGTCAGTATTCGTCAACCTCTCCTCCTCGGAAGGACTTCCTGTATCAATGATGGAGGTTGCCTCCCTCGGTATCCCCATTATCGCGACTGGCGTCGGCGGAGTAGGAGAAATCGTCTCGTCTGACAACGGGCATCTATTGCCTGCCGAGTTCACCGACGCCCAGGCATCTGACGCGTTAGTGCAGCTGGCACGTCTGTCTGAGGACGAGTACCAGCAGGTGTGTCAGGCCTCCCGCCAGGTATGGGAAGAAAAGTTCCGCGCCTCTGTCGTCTACCCCGAATTCTGTCGCGAGGTGCTGGGCGGACGCTGATCAGTCCACGCCACGCTCGACAGGGTGACCACCCACCACCACATACTCACGCCGAAGTTTTTGACCAAGTAGGTATCAACGAGGAAAGCTGGCAACGTGGCGACGACCGCCCAGCGCAGCACGACCTCCGCAGGAGAGCCAGTACCGTCAAACAGACGGCGAACCAACTCCACCACGGGGCCTAGTAGAACGGGCAGGAGCAGAACAAAGCCCAGCAAACCGAGCTCCACAAGGACCGCTAACACGGTGGAGTGTGCGCTGCTGAGGGTGGGTCCCCACTGCGTCGTCATTAACTCGCGCCACGGCTCCTGCCGGGCATGACAGTCGTACAAATACCATGGCCACAAACGCCCCGATCCGAGCCCGAAGAAAACATGGTTAAGGTCGCTCGACCACACCTGTATTCCGGTGCGCAGCGTGCGGGACCTCATCGGATCAGACGGGTTCAGCATGCGTCGAAGCCCAGGAACCACAATCACCATACCGATGACGACTACAGCCAGTGCTACGAGCGCTCCCCAGACCATTCGTCTATGACCCGCCCGTCTCACCACCCGGGAGCGGCGCCATACCACCAAGCCAATCGCGCATCCGAGCACGAACAGGGTCGCACAGGCCAGCCCGGCTCGCGAACCCGTCAGTATGACAGCGACAAGCGCGCCAGTAGCCAGTATCCCGCTGGCGACGCGCCGGCAACCGGCCACCGCAGCCGCCACCAACACACCACAAGCCAGCAATAAGGCGACGTGGAGCACCGCAGAACCACCCATACCGGTCGCGAGTCGGGTGGATCCGTGCACCTTCATGGCGCGAGGCCACTGGAGATAAGACACGCACGTCATGGCCGCAGCAGGCCACCACAATCGTTCGATCACCATCCGTCCAGAGGACCTGATCGTCAGCCCCGCGGCCACGGACAGGCCGGCGAGCAGAGTCGCAACCGCAGTGACGGGAGCCATCACTAACAAGAGCCTGGCCACCGGCCCCGGTCCGAGATTAGGCAGCGGGCAGAAGGATGCCGAGACGATAGCCCACACCATGAAACCCAAGGCTCCGCCGAGCATCCACCGTCCGGCCCGTCCAAGGTCATGACGACGCAGCCACAACGCAGGTCCACAAGCCAGGATGATCAGCACATCAACAATGAGATAGCTACTGACGATCCACGGCGGCGAGGTGAGTCCATGCCGAAAATCAGCGAAGGCTTCGACGACCACGAGTGCCACTAACCCCCAAGAGGTCAGCGAACCGATGGCCTGCTGGTAGCGTCCCGGCCCGATGAAGGCCGTACGTCTCAACTAGCCCACCCCCCGGTAAAGAATCGCCAACCCCACCACACCATGACAGCAAGATCAATGGCGATAACGATGCCCATGATCCCCCGCCACAGCAGCACCAGACCGGGCGGTTTAGACGGGCCACGAGTTACCTCAGCAAGGGCGACAAAGAGCGGGAACCATAACAAGGTGGCACGGTTGACACTCATGTACCAGTAACCGATCGAAAAGGCCACCACCTGGATGCCCACCCAGGACGCCGAAGCCCAACGTCGTCGGACAAGGCAGTAGACAAACACCAGGACACCCAGCGCCACCGAAACCAATTCAAGCCGAAATACGACGGCCACACCGCTAGCTCCAGCGCCGTAGAGGGACCGCCAGGTGTCGGCGTGGGTGGCGGGCAAAGTATGCCGCAAGGTCTCCGCCGGGGTCGTAAAACCGCGTCTCCACCCATTCGTCTGGGCCTGGGACCACGCAGTCCACGACCCTGTCAGCCGATGTAGCCACACCACGAAAGCCACCAGCACCGCAGTGGGCACCAGCAGAGTGGATAATCGATTGACGACATCTATGAGGCGGCGACGTCGGGCAGCCTGGCTCGTCGGACGGCCCTCATCCCTATCGCCAAGGACTGCCAAGACTGCCAGCGCCCCTATCAGGAAGAGGCCAGAAACTCGGAACGTGCATGCCAGACCAGCGAGGAGGGCTGCCGCCCACCAGCGCCCAGCACGAGCACGCTCCCAAGCCCAGAAGGCAGCAGCGCAGAAAGGTGCCTCGGTGTATCCGACCATGGTAAACACGGTTGCCGGGGCAATAAGCCACAGACAGGCGGGAAGCATCCCACCAATCCGGAAGAGAGCCCATGCGGCTAAGGCCGAACCGATCAGACCGAGGAGTACCCCGGTAACTTCCATAGGAATACCAAGGAAGCTGCCACCTTTCAGCAATGCCGGAAGTCCGGGAAAGAACGCCATCTCGAGAGGATCGGCGTACCCATTGCGCGCGATCGACATGTAGTGCTGCACGTCCCAATTCCCCGTCACCTGAGAAAAGGTGCGGTGGTACCCGGTCATGACAACCACAGCGACGACTAGCAAGATCGCACGGCTCCCCAACCAGGTCTGGGCCACCAGGCGTCCGTCAGCCGTGGGAGCGAATCGCCTAGCCGTCGCGCGTCCGGTACGCGTCATCGGGCAACCTCCGCGCTGGAATCCTCAACAGGTTCAGGAGCCGGATCTGGGGCGTGATCGAGGACGCCGCCGGTGGGATCGTCGGCATACCCCACCCTGACGACGTCGTTCCAAGGTCGTCGGATGTCATCCAGGACACCCCACGCGAACCACATCTCGCAGGCCAGACGTAGCACTACCGACGCCCAGTACACGACGTCAGCGTCAGAACCACCAGGCAGAGAAAGCCCACCCAAATGAGCCCACACAGCCAAGGAGTAGAAGCACTCACCCACCATGAGCACAGCCCAATCCCGCAGGTCAGGACGGGCCAAAGCAGCAAGCGGGACCAGAAAGAGTATCCACTGCGGCGAATACACCTTATTAGTGATGAACAAGATCAACAGGGCCACGCAGGCCACCTGGGCGATGCGCGGACGCCTCGGCACCGTCATCGACAGCCACGCCAGGCCAAGCAGACCGCCCACCGTCAAGGTGCCCGTAATCCAACCAATTCCCGGAATTGTGCCACCAGAAGAGTCCTGAATGACGTACCAAATCGTTCCCAGGCCAGTACCCGACCAGAAAGTCGAACGCAGATAGGCCCACCAGGTGTGCAAGCCCAAACAGACCGCGATGACGTGGCACACCACCAGCACCAGGGATCCCGCCAGGAGGTACCGTCCCAACTCCGGCAACCGCGTCGCACGCAAACAGCACACCAAGACGGCAAAAGCCACCACGGCCGCCTGGAGGCTCCCCGCGCAGGCCAGGCCCATCAGGATCCCGGCCAACCACGGGCGACGACGAGCCCAGGCCAGCATGGACGTCGTCGCTAAGGCAACCGGAACCATGGAAAAGTCGATGAGACCCGCGAGGTACACCGCCGGACACAGCACCACCCAGAAAACATCCCAAGATCGCCTCCGCGCCTGGGTCGGGCGGCCCTTATCATCGACCGGAAGATTGGTGTCCGATCCGCGCCCCAGCAGCATGACGGAGATCGCGACGGCCAGAAAAGCCACAAAGAGCACTATCTGGGCCACTCCCCAGTAGGCATTGGCGGCGTCCAGGACTTGCTGATCCGTGGCCTTCGGGGAGACCTCTGCACCAAAAGCCCACACCACTCGACGGCAAAATGCCATGAGAACGGTTACCAGAGGGGTCTGGGCAATATCAGGGTTCGCGAACAACGACCCGCCATGACCCATCCCTGACGACCGATACAGCGTCGGGATATCCGAGTAGCACTGCCGCTGATATGGATCGACGGCCTTAGCTACATCGTGCTGCACACACGGGGTAACGCGATAGATCGTCAATAACCAGACAACGATGGCACTCATGATGGCCCAGGGGCCCGGATCAAAGAAGACGCCGCGCGGCCAGGCATGGCGGCCCATACGCCCGCCGATGCGACGGTCCAGTCCCAGTTGAGACACACGGGATCCGCGCGGAACATCAAGGCCACGGCGAGCCGTGTAACCCGGGGATCCATCATTTGGGTGTGCGACAGCACACCTCCTAGCTGCCATGGCGTCGTCTTTCGGATCAGGGATGGTCACGTGGTCAGGCTACCCATTCTGTGCCCGACCACTCAGCTGGTTCCCACCGTGCGTCGTCTCGCCCGAGGTCGGACGAGAGGTGTGGGTGGAGGTATGAGTCGGTCTAGAGGTGTGCGTAGGCTGTGACGTCTGTGTGGGTTTAGAGGTGTGTGTATGGGCCGACGCCGTTCTCGTCGCTGAGGGCTCGGAGGATTGCTCCCGAGAAGGCGCCGATGACGGCTCTGGGCTGGAGGCCGACGTACGAGTCGGAGACGGCCCACCCAGCGACTCTGGATCATCCTGGTTCGACCGGTCGCGATCGGAATCATCCTCGACCGACACCTGCGGACGGTTGGTGGAGCCATAATGCTTACCTGACAGATTCACCCAGTCTGGAGCAGCGAAGGACTTGTTGGGCATCCCCCTCATCGCCGTCTGCATATAGTCGAGCCAGGTGCGAGCCGGGTAATCACCACCGTGGAAACCGGTAGCCCCTTCACGGGCGTAGCGGTTAAGGTTTTCGTTGCCGCTATCCCCCGCCACAAACATGACAGCCGTCGAGATCTGCTTGGTGTAGGCGACAAACCACGCCGACGTCACCCCGTGACCAACTCCCGAAGTACCCGTTTTCCCGGCCACGTGATGGTCAAAGCCGGCCACAATCCGTCCAGTGCCTTCCTCAACCACTGACTGCAGGGCGTAGCTGACGTCATGGCTGATATCAGCCTCAATGGTCTGCTTCGACGGCGTGGGAGCCTGGTAGAGGACCTTGCCTGACTGGTCAACAACCTTGTCCACAATGTGTGGGGTAACCCTTTTGCCGTCATTGGCAATCGTCGCATAGCCCCCCGCCTGAGCCAGTGGACTCACCTCAGCAGTGCCCAAAGCGATCCGGTTATTCAGATCCCACCCAGTTCCCTGAGACAAACCGGCGTCAGTAGCGGCCTGAACAACAGCCCTCGGACCATTCTTAATCCGTGAGACCATGTCGACGAAGGCGGTGTTGATCGACTTCGCAATAGCCTGACGCAAACTGACGGTGCCGTAGTTCCGGTCGTTCTCGTTGTGAACCTCGGTGCTATCCCCGTCAGGTGTGAAAGCGTTACCTTCCAACCGGGAACGCAAGCTGAATCCATGGCGCATCCCTGCTATGGCCGCGTAGGTCTTGAAGGTGGATGCCGCCGGGCGCGCAGTAAGCGCCCAATCGCGGGTATTGGAAATATAGTCATCGCCACCGTAAAGGGCCAGGACACCGCCGGAGCTGACGTCGACTGAGGCAAGCGCAGGATGTAGATTCTTGGCTCCCTCAGGACCAGCGTTGCGGCCAGCAACTTTCTTATATTTCTGGCCTGCAGCCACGGCAGCCTGCTGGTCCTTACGATCCAGGGTGGTCGTCACCTTGAGGCCACCGCCCTTAATTTGTTGATCGGAGAACCCTCTGGCGATGAGCTCGTCGTAAACCAACTTCATGAGGTAGCCGTCGGTTCCCGCCCATCGGTTGTAGTCGGGGACCTTCGGGAATTTCGGCAGCTGCCGATAAGCCTCGTCGTGCTGAGCCTGGGTGATATTGCCGGCCTCCAGCATTCCGTCGAGGACGTACCGGTATCGCTGGAGTAACCTCTCGCGAGCGCCTACGCCACCGCTGGGATCGAAATTTGACGGGCTGTTAAGCACCGCAGCCAACACCGCCGACTGAGACAGGGTGAGCTTCGAAGCATCGGTGTAGAAGAAAGCCCGAGCGGCAGCCTGAACACCATAAGCTCCCCGGCCAAAGTAGATGGTATTGAGATATCCAGCGAGAATGCCCTTTTTAGAGACCTCCTTGCCCGTCTTCACGGCCAGGAGGAGCTCCTTGAATTTGCGACCCATGGTGCGTTCCTGGGACAGGTACAACACCTTGATGTACTGCTGGGTGATCGTCGAGCCGCCTTGCATCTCACCACCGCGAGCGATCGCCCAGGCGGCGCGCGTCATGCCCTTGACCGAGATACCCGGATCGGACCAGAAAGTGCGATTCTCCGCCGAGACGACGGCGTCACGCAGAGTCTTCGGCATCGTCTCATAAGGGATCGATTGACGGTTCTGTACCGAGAAAGACCCGAGGCGACTGCCGTCCCGGTAGTAGATAAACGAGGTGTTCGTCTGGAAGTCGCGGTTAGGGTCGGGAAGCTCGGTGCGCTCATAGGCGACAAAGACCCCAACGACGGCGATAAGCACCAAAGACAAGATTGCGATCACCAAACCCCGGAGAAACTTGCCCAGCCTAGGATGACGGCTGGGCCTCCCGGCGGCCCGACGAGCCCTTCCGGCACCGCCCCCAGTCGCGGGGGCGTGGCGCTTCGATGCTCTGGCGGGTTTGTGGTCAGCCATAGATGTCCTCCACGGTCGGCTGATGGCGAGGTGGGCGGCGGCGTCGACCGTCACCTAGGACGTAGTCGACGAGGATGTGATTCCACAGACAGTCGGGGCAAACCTCGACCTCGTAGACGTGAAACTCGCCGAACTGGTGCTCCATCTCCTCTAGTTCGTCCAGGGTACGGATGCGACCCGAATATTGGCCCAGCTGGTGGCCGAAAGCATGGCGCAGCAGGGCTAAGCGCGGGGACTCACAGACCGGACAGTCGTGGTTGAGGGGCTCGCCATGGTGCATGGCGGCGCGTACCAGCATGGGGTCGGCGTCGCACGCCGTTGGGGCGCTGAGATCGACCTGGGGGCTGCGCAACGCCTCCAGGGTGTGTCGGCGTTGCAGAGCGTGGGAAACCACGTTTCGCTGCGTCTGCATGCCCTCTAGAGTACGGCGCTGCTCAGACGACTTCGCAGCACCAGTGTTCGACGGTGCGTTCTCGAAGAATCCGCCGCACGTGCTTCGAGCCCCGTGTGGCAATCAGGGTGGGAGAGGTGAGAGTTACCACCCCTACTGACATCAAACCCCGTCCCCAACACATTCACCACACCGGTCTCGTGGAGGGGCCCGAGCCACTACCCCTATGCTCGGACCTATGTCCGAAGCCCTCCAGTTACACCGCGCGACACTCGACAACGGGATGCGCGTGGTCGTTAATCCCGACACCACCTCTCCCGGAGTTGCCGTCAATGTGTGGTATCGAGTGGGATCGGCAGACGAGGAGGCCGGCCATTTTGGGTTCGCCCACCTCTTCGAGCACCTGATGTTCTCAGGCACGACGAGCGGCATCGCATCAAGCGAACATCTGGCAACGATCGAGTCGGTGGGTGGGTCAGCGAATGCGTCGACCAGCTTCGATCGCACCAACTATTTCGAGACAGTACCGGCCGGGGCGCTGGAACTCGCACTGTGGCTAGAAGCTGAGCGGCTGGCGCACTTGGCCGTCACCGAGGCAAACCTGGCAACCCAACGCGAGGTCGTCAAGGAGGAGAAGCGGCAGCGTTACGACAACACCCCCTATGGGGACCTATTCGATCTGCTCCTTGACGGAAGGTTCGGCGGCGAGCATCCCTACGGTCATCCAACCATCGGTTCGGTCCCCGACCTCGACGCCGCCTGTCTCGACGACGTCACCGCCTTTCATTCCACCTGGTACCGGCCCGACAATGCCGTTCTTGTCATTTCCGGGTGTGTTGAAGCCGACGAAGGGTTGACCTTGGCCGATAAATACCTCGGGGCGGTTCCCGCTGCCACCGGGGACCTCCCCGAGCGCATTCAGGGACGAGTTCGCCACGACAACCCTCGGGTCGTCGTTACGCGCCCCCTCCCGCGAACTGCGGTGACCCGGGCATGGGCTACTCCGCCCATCACCAACCCCGACAATCTCACCGTCGCCATGGCCACCGACATACTCGGATCGGGGATGAGCTCACGGCTCATTCGCACCCTGGAAAGGGAACGTCACCTCGTCGATGGAGTGGGTATGAACGACTTTGGGCTGGCACGAGGAGCGTCGGCAGCTCTAGTGTCGGCACACCTCAAGCCCGGGGTCTCCGAGAAAGAACTGACCGGGGCTGTCGATGAGATCATCACCGAACTCGCCACCAACGGACCGAGCCAGGCCGAGCTAGAGCGAGCGCGCGCCCAGGTGGAACGAAGTTGGTTGGAGTCGTTGGCCGTCGTTGATGAACGGGCTGACCTACTCAATATGCACGAGTCGCTACTAGGAGACGCTGCCCTCGTCAATACTCACCTCGACCGCATCCGGGCTATCACCGCGGACCACATTGCCGAAGCCGCAAGACGGTGGCTATCCCCCCATCAAGCGTCAACCGTCGTCCACCAGGAGGCGTGATGAAAACCTGTAATGAGCGTCCTCTCACCAGTCGCCCCACCGTGCGTCCTGGCTCGCCGTGGTCCTTTCCACAGTGCCTCGTCGAGACCCTGCCAACCGGCCTCACGGTAGTGCGCGTTCCGATGCCTGGCCAGCGCATCGTCACTATGGAAATCGGGTTGGAAGCGCCCCTGTGTGCCGAACCTGCTGGTCTCGAGGGCCTTGCTGGGCTCGTCGTCCGCACAGCTGACGAATCCACCGGCCCCCATCCCGGCGCAGCTTTCGCTGAGGCCATGGAGTCGATCGGGGCCAGCTACGACGGCTCGGCCGGGTTAGCCGGAAGCCACGTCGGCGTCGATGTGCCCGTGACAAGGTTCGATGCAGCGGCTGAACTCTTCGTCGAATTGTTGAACACCACGAGCCTGGTCGAAGAGGACATCGCTCGTCAGATCGACGCGGCGCGAGCCTCCCTGGCCCAGACCAGCCAGCGCGGATCGTCCCTAGCCGAGATGGCAGCAGCACGGGCGCTATGGCCAGTGGGGTCACGGTCGTCCCTGCCCACGATCGGTACCCTCTCGTCGGTAGAAAAGCTCAACGCTGCAGCCGCACGAGAATTCTGGGCCGCGCACTGGACGATCTCCGATGCCGTGCTGGTGGTTGCCGGAGAGGGAGTCGAGGACCTCGACTTGTCAATATTCAAGGAGTGGACGACCAGCGGTTCCCCCTCGCAGGTTGCTCCACTCCAGCCACGCCTCGACGGACCACGGGTGATTCTTGTCGACCGCCCCGACGCTGTGCAGGCCGACGTGCGTATCCAGCAGGCCACTGTGGGGCGCTCCCACCCGGGTTGGGCTGCCCTCAAGGTCGCATGCGGAGCCCTCGGCGGAACGTTCGGGTCGCGTCTCAACCAGGTGCTGCGGGAAGACAAGGGATGGTCTTACGGGGTCGGAATGTCGAGCCGCCCACTCCCCGATGGTGGAGTGGCGACCGTTGCGGGGTCCTTCCGCACTGAGGTTGGAGCCGACGCCGTGGCCGAGGCATTACGCATTCTCACCTCCAGCGACGACCTGAGGGCCGACGAAGTGGATGCCGCCCGCGACCACTCGGTTGGCATCGCCCCATTGCAGTACGACACCGCCGGTGCGGTCGCCCACCAAGTGGCAGC
>ERZ1030979.75-NODE-75-length-13274-cov-5.482336_pt1 | contig 13274 bp, 10 predicted proteins | sample MGYA00518596_ERZ1030979 | MGnify/ENA primary metagenome ERZ1030979 (study PRJEB33718, sample SAMN03159709) | human skin metagenome | collected 2014-05-20 | study: EMG produced TPA metagenomics assembly of the PRJNA266117 data set (Human skin bacterial metagenome and...
CTGCAGAGCCAGAGCACCACCAATCGTGAAGGGGTGCTCGCACGAGTACTTGGCGGACTTGAAACGAATCACGTTCAGGGCACGCTGCAGAGCCGCCTGAGCGTCCTCGGTTTCGAGAACCTCGGAGTAGACGTCCAGGTACTGACCCGCCAGAACTTCGGTGCGCATCCGGTCAAAAATAGTGCGCGCAGGAGCGCCATAAATCGCTCCCTCACCCAGGGACGCGAAAACCTCGGCAGACCACGCCAGGGTCAGGTCGCCGGCAAGAATACCGCCGGTCAGACCGTAGTTGAAAGCATCACCGCGCCAACTATTCTGCTCGTGCGCCGCCTCGAAACGCTTGTGCACGGAGGGAGCGCCACGGCGGGTATCGGAGCGGTCGATAATGTCGTCGTGAATCAGTGCGGAGGTCTGGAACAGCTCCACCGCCATGCCGGCCTTCACAATAGACCAGGACGCGCGGTTCTTGGTTACGGGTGTGCCACCGGCACCTCGCCAACCCCAGTAGCTCAGCAGGGCACGCAGGCGCTTGCCGCCGGTGGAGAGGGATTCAATAGCCTCCAGCAGGGGTAGAGTCTCAGAAGAAATGCCCTCGAGTAGCTCGCGCTGGCGGGTAAAAAACTCAGCCATGAGAGTGTCAAAAGCGTGCAGGTAGGCTCGCTGCTCTTCAGCAATACGCTCGGCGAGGTGCGCAGAATCCGCCGGGATATTCGGTGCCGCTACTGTGAGGCTCTCGGTCGCCTGGGGAGTGGGTGCTCCGGAAGGAGAAGGGGGAGTCATACTATCCTCGCTGATGGTCGCTATGTACGGTCCTGATGCCGTGCGGTGTGCACTTCTTCTAGCTTAGTGGAGAAAAGCCCAAGAGAACGTATTTACGAACACGTTTACGATATATTGCCCCTATTGTTCGTAGAAATGTGCTATATTTTCGGTAGGTGGGCGTAGAAGCTATGAGAGGAGGCGACATGGGGCAGACGCGAACCGGCAAGAACAGCGGCGCAAGGAACGGCTGCGTCATTATGCACCTGGACATGGACGCCTTCTTCGTCAACGTCGAACTCCTCGAAAACCCCGCTCTGCGTGGCGAGCCCATTATCGTGGCGCCCCTGGGCCCCCGCTCGGTCGTCTGTTCAGCCTCCTACGAGGCGCGCGCCCACGGAGTACGCTCCGGCATGCCGCTCAGCCGCGCCCAAAACCTCAGCCCCAACGCCACCGTCCTGCCGCTGCGCGGCGACTACCGGCACTACTCCCGCGCCGTCATGGCAATCCTGAACGACCTGAGCCCCTACGTGGAACAGGTCAGCGTGGACGAAGCCTTCGTGGATCTGACCGGCGCCTACCTGCACGGCCAAGACCCCGTCGCCCTGGCACAGCGCGCTCGCGACCGCATCGCACAGGAGCTCTCCCTGCCCTCCTCGGCGGGGGTTGCTCCCAATAAGCTACTCGCCAAAATGGCATCCACCGGTAGCAAGCCGAACGGGCTGTGGGTTATTCCGCCCGAGCGCGTTCAAGAATTTCTTGACCCGAGAAAAGTCTCCGACCTGTGGGGAGTGGGCGCGAAAAGTACCGAGCAGCTCTCCCGATACGGTATTCACACCATCGCCCAGATGAGGTCCATGAGCCTGGACTGGCTCAAAGAACGCTTCGGCACTGCCCAGGGTGAGCACCTCTGGGCCATGGCGCGCGGTATTGACGAACGGCCCGTGGTTACCGAACGCGAAGAGAAAAGCATGGGTGGCGAGCACACCTTCGAGACGGATACGACCGATGCCCAGGAGGTTAGTGCTGCTATTCGGGAGCTGAGCCTCAAGCTGGGAAAGCGCTTGCGTGCCGCCGGGAAACTCGCCGGAGGGCTCAGCCTCAAAATCCGCTACAGCACCTTCGAAACGCACACCCGCGCTATCCCCCTAAACGTGCCCGTGGACTCCGGTATGCAGATTGCTTCCCTGGCTCTGGAAGCCCTGCGAGCCGATGAAATTCTGGTGGGTCAGGAGGCGCCACGCGCCCTGCGGCTCATCGGAGTGCGCGCCGAAAAGCTCGCCCGCACCGAAGACGGGGTGCAACAAACCCTCTTCGACTCCATCGAGAGCGGGGCAAACCCACGCTCTGCACAAACCGCCTCAGCACAAACCGCTTCCTCACAACGAGGCGGCGGGGGAGCGGACAATAGCCCGCAGAACGGTACTCGCTCGGGAGCTGGCGCTCACTCGGGGTCCGGTGCCCGCCTCGTGAAGAGCGGCAGATGGTCCGAGGTTGAGCACGTCATGGACGCCATTCATCGCAAGTACTCGCAGGAAAGCCTCAAACCAGCCTCCGGGGTGGCGGTGCCGGATCAAAAGGCCGAGTAAACGGCTGAGTAAAAGGCTGTGCAAAAGACTGAGGGAGGGAAGAGGGGAAGCATCGCAGAAAGAGTAGCGCCCTCCATAGAAGACCTTAAGGTACTTCTGCCTGAAAAAGAATGCGCCAACCCCACCCGGCGGGGTACGATGGGAAGCGTACGACGGGAAGAAGCGCTCACCGCGCCAGCTGGTACACCAGCTAACCCTGCTGATACGAACGTCATCTTGAGTAGAGACACCTCAAAGGAGAAAAACGATGGCACTGTCCGAGCGTGAACAGAAGGTTCTGGACCAGCTCGAAGAACTCATGAGCAATGAGGATCCGCACTTTGCCTCCTCCATGTCCTCAACTGGCAATACTGCGCCGGTCTTTAGTGCTCGCCACCTGGCTCTCGGTATTCTCTTCGTTCTTATCGGTCTGGGCATCATTATCGGTGCGGTCGCATCTAATATGATCTGGCTGGGCGTATTCGGCTTCCTCTTCGCAGCGGGTGGCGTGTACTTTGCGACCACCAGCAAGAAGACCCCGGTCGACTCCTTCCTTGGCGGTAAGGCAGAGGGCGCAGCTCGCGTGCGTCAGCGCGAGCAGAAGGAACGGTCTTCCTTCATGAACCGCCTCGAAGACCGCTGGGACGAGCGTAATAACGGTCAGTTCTAGAGCATTCAGGACGCAGAAACTTTGCGGCCTAGCTTTTAGGGCTGCCCCCGATGCGAACATCTCAAAACTCAAGACCGATCAAGCGGAGGTAAGAATTCTCTTACCTCCGCTTTCTCGTGCCCATTTTATGCCCCAAGTTCCGGGCGCCGGGCGTTACGCCCCGAACCATGGACATACCTGAGCCTCTTCGAAGTAGGCAATCTGAGGGCGGCACGCTGAGCAGGAGCACACCCGAAGCTGTGCAGAAGATATGCGTAAGCGTTAAAAATGCAGAAGAGAGCATAAAAACACTAAAAGATACTCTGCCGGGTGGGGTAGGTGGTGGAAAGTGGGGTAAAGTGGAGGGGAAAGCTGAAAGTCAGTCCTATCGTCGTGCCCTCAAGCAACCGACGAAGGTGCAGGGCCCGGCACACCCCGCCACCGGCACCTACAGGATTCGTGGAGCAACCACGCTCCCGCAGGCTTCAGCACATCGGCACACATCAGGGGCACACATCGGGGAGGTGAAGTGAATGTTCTTAGGTACCTACTCACCACGAATGGACGCCAAAGGACGCATCATTCTTCCCGCCAAATTCCGTGAGGAACTCTCAGCAGGCCTCGTTCTGACCCGCGGTCAAGAACGATGCCTGTACGTTTTCCCCGCCGCAGAATTTGAACGCATCCACGAACGGATGCGCACCGCGCCCCTGCCGGGACGAGCCGCCCGAGACTTCCTGCGAGTCTTCCTCTCAGGAGCCTCAGACGAACTGCCTGACAAGCAGGGACGCATCACCATCCCGCCGATACTGCGCCAATACGCAGGACTGACCGACAACCTCGTCGTCATCGGATCCGGTACCCGCGCAGAAATCTGGGACGCCGCAGCCTGGGAAGAATACCTCGTCCGCACCGAAGCTGAATTTGCCTCCCTCGACGAGGACCCGTTCAGTCCGCTACTCTAACCGGCATCCCGCCGGTGCGACGGCTACCGCCCTGGCATCTCTAGCACCCGCACCACTCTTCCGTAAGCCTTCCCAGCCTTCCGCAGGACAAACTCTCACAGGAGCACCCATGAGCGTAGACCACGCCCCCGAAACCGGTACGACCGCATCCGGCGCTGCCACCAAGGTCACCGGCGCATCCATTGAGAACCTCTCCCAGCGTGAAGCCAGCGAACGCCACGTGCCCGTGATGCTGGACCGCTGCATTAACCTGCTGGCACCCGGCATTGAACGCGCCGTTGAGGAGCGCGGCACCGCCTACGTTATTGACGGCACCCTCGGTATGGGGGGCCACTCCGAGGCGCTGCTTGAACGCTTCGAAAACCTTGTGCTGATTGGCATTGACCGCGATCTGCAGGCACACGCCATCGCCGGTGAACGCCTGTCACGCTTCGGTGATCGCTTCGTACCCGTCCACGCCGTCTACGATGAAATTGACCGCGCCATGGAAACTGCCGGCGTGCAGGGCATCGACGGCATCCTGATGGACCTGGGTGTCTCCTCCATGCAGCTGGACGAACGCACCCGCGGCTTCGCATACTCCTACGACGCGCCCCTGGACATGCGCATGAACTCCGAAGACGAGCTCACCGCCCGCATCGTCGTCAACGAATACAGCGAAGATCAGCTGCGCCGCATTATCCGCAACTGGGGCGAAGAGAAGTTCGCGTCGCGTATCGCCCGCGCCATCTGCACCGCCCGAGCCAACGCACCCCTGGAAACCACCGGTGAGCTCGTGCGCATTATCCAGAAGGCTGTGCCCGTCGCCGCGCAGCGTACCGGCGGTCACCCCGCCAAGCGCACCTTCCAGGCGTTGCGCATCGAAGTGAACCACGAACTGGAAGCCCTCGAACGCGCCGTACCGGCAGCCTTGGAGGCGCTCAACCTCGGCGGCCGATTCGTCGCCATGAGCTACCACAGCCTCGAAGACAAGATCGTCAAGAGGGCGCTGACCGCAGAGGCAACCTCCAAAGCACCCAAGGGCTTCCCGGTAGAGCTTGAAGAGCACAAGCCCACCGTCAAAATCATTACCCGCGGCGCAGAACCGCCTACCGACGAGGAAATCGAACAGAACTCTCGCGCCGCCAGCGCCAAGCTGCGCGCCGCCGAGAAGATCCGCATCCCCGCCAAGTAGAAGACAGAAAGCGAAGAAGAGTGAGCACCCAGCACGCATCCCAGCGCCCCACCCGCACCCAGGGCGCCCCGCGGAGTCGACGCGCCGGTTCCTCGCGCCCTGCCGCCGGCACCCCCGGCGCCGTTGGCTCTACCCGCGCATCCTCTACAAGTGGCTCCACCGGGGCGAGCCGCGCCTCCACCCGAGCCCACTCCGGTCGCACCCGCACCGCGCGTCTGGAGCCGGTCACCGCCTCCCAGCCGGTGGTCCGCCCCGTCAGCACCGCAGCATCGCACGGCGGTAAGCGAACCTCGACGAATGCGAGCCGTGTGCCCTCGAGCGTTCGTGCGGCAGCCCGCACCGAAGAGCCCCGCGAGGAGAAGCCGAAGTCGCGTCACCCGCTCTCGACGGTGCGCCGCCGAGCCCGTAAGCTCAGCCCGCCGACTATGCTCGCTGTTTTTGCAGCAATCCCGCTGACCCTGGTCTTTATTCTGCTACTCAATGTGCTGATTGTGACCCGCCAGTACGACATGGTGGATTTGCGCGCGCAGGAGCAACAGCTTGTGCAGGAAAACCAGGCGCTGCAACAGGAGATTGGCTTCAAGGAAGCCCCGCAGGACCTGGCGGTTCGAGCAAGCACTCTTGGCATGTTTGTGAGCTCTTCGCAGGCGACCCTGAACCTACAGTCCTCCACGATTGAGGGCACTCCCGCCCCGGTGGCAAGTCCGACCGGTGTTGAGGGAAGCAAGCAGGAGAACCTGATTCCGCCTCCGGCAGCTGGCTCGAACGAAAGCTACGCCAAGAGCATTGTGGATGCGGACAAGTCCGTCCAGCAACGCCACGGCCAGGCGAGCGCTACGGCAAAGGTATCTGCAAGCGCCTCGGCAAGCCCCGCGCAGCAGGCTAACCCCGCTCAGCAGGCCAACCCTGCACCGAGCGCGCCTGCTAGCCCGGCTGCTTCCGCCGCCCCGAGCGCCGCTCAGCAGTCCAGCCCTGCCGCTAGCCCCGCGGCAAGCCAGCCCGCACGATAAACAACATTGACCACAGGATGCGTAGCATCACCGATAGACTAGACCAGCGAAAGGACCACCGCATGAGCTCCGACGCGCGTAAGAACGCGAACGAATCGGCATCCGGTCAGCCGGATCTGACCCGCCGTGGCTTCGTCGCAGGCGCCGCAGCCACCTGCGCTCTGGGCGTTATCGGTGCGAACCTGTTTATCCGCCAGGGCTTTGACCCCGGTGCGGTGGCGAATGCGTCCCGTCAGAAGCGTCTGCGCTCGCAGGTGCTGCCTGCTGTGCGTGGCCAGATTCTCGATATCAACGGTAACGTTATGGCGCGTACCGTGCAGCGTTATAACCTGACCGCAGATCAGAGCGCCGTGGCGACCTTTAAGCGTTACAACGAGGACCGCACCCAGAAGATTGAGGTCACCCCCAACCAGCTGGTGTACGAGATGGTCGATATTCTCAAGACCGTTGACCCGGGCATTACCGATGAGTTCATCAAGTCCAAGCTGGACGGCACCTCCAAGTACTCGGTGATTAAGGCAAATATCACCCCGGAAATTTTCAATAAGATTGATGCTCTGGGTGCGCCCTTCATCTACGGTGAGGCATTCTCCCAGCGCCTGTACCCCAACGGTAGTGTGGGTGGCTCCGTGGTCGGCAAGTACAACATTGTTGAAGAGGCTGACGGCAACGGCAAGGGCGGCACGGTGTCCCGTAACTTCTCGGTGGGCATTGAGCGTGTCTTCGAGAAGGAGCTTGCCGGTACCCCCGGTGAGCGCACCTATGAGATTAGTGCTGATGGTGTGCGTATCCCCGTGGCGAAGGAAGAGCAGCGCCTGGCGGTGGACGGTAAGAATATTCGTCTGACCATTAACCGTGATGTGCAGTATTTTGCGCAGCAGGTGGTACGTGCTCGCGCTGAGGAGCTGAAGGCTGAATGGTGTACCGCCATTGTTATGGATGTGCGTGACGGCTCCATTTTGGCTCTCGCTGATTCCTCTACGATGGACCCGGGTGCGGCAACCATTGAGGATGCTGCGGATATGACTCCGCGCGCTATTTCGCAGAACGTGGAGCCCGGTTCGACCGAGAAGATGCTGACTTCTTCGGCGCTGATTGAGCAGGGCCTGACGACTCCAACTAGTGTGTATGATGTGCCCGCGACCCTCACGATTGACGGCCAGACTTTCAAGGACGCGTTTGAGCACGGGGCGCAGAAGCGCACTTTCTCGGGCATTATTACTGACTCGATGAACACCGGTACGGTGCTGGTCGGTCAGAAGCTCAGCAAGGAAGAGCGCTACAACTGGTTGAAGAAGTATGGTGTTGGTGAGTTTACCGGCATTGAGCTGACCGGTGAGGAGCAGGGCCTGATTGCTGATTGGCGTGATTGGGACGGCCGTCAGCAGTACACGGTGCTGTTTGGTCAGGGCGTTGCGCAGACTCCGCTGCAGACCGCAATGATTTTCCAGGCGCTGGGCAATAAAGGTGTTCGTCTGAAGCCGCGCATTGTGGACGCGATCATTGACGCCGACGGTACCGAACATAAGCGTGCCGTGGAGCCTGGCGAACGCATGGTGAGCGAGCAGACCGCCGCCTCCTGCCTGACTCTCATGGAGAACGTGGTGGAGCAGGGCCATGCCCGCCCCGCGAAGGTGACTGGCTACCGCGTGGGCGGTAAGACCGGTACTGCGGAAGCTCCGAGTGAGAAGGGTGGCTATGACGGCAACACGACGTCCTTTGTTGGTGTGGCGCCGATTGAGAACCCGCAGTTCTTGGTGGCGGTGACCATGCAGCGTCCTGAGGGTAGCGTGGGTACGAACGGTACGACGGCTGAGTTCTCCAAGATTATGGAGAAGACTCTGCACACCTATAATGTGCCGCGTTCTACCGGCGAACCGGAGTTGATTCCGCTTTTTGCTGAGGACAGCCCCAATAAGACGAGCTAAAGGCAAGCGGGGGAGAGGTTCCCGGTAGCTGATTCGTGATGAAGAAGCCCCGGCACTGAACACCTGTCGAAGCCTAAAGACCGTAGAATATTGAATGACCCTGTGTGCCTTGAGCGCATTGACCATACAGAGCTCACCGCTTCGGACAGCGGAGAGGAAAGAAGGACGATGGATACCGCATCTCACGCACCCGGCCAGAACCTGCTGGGCGGCGACGCTCAGACTCTGCGCCCGAATTCTGTGCACCCGGTGAGTTTGGCGCACCTTCGCGAACATCTGCAGGGCTTGGGCGCTCAGATGAGTTCCCAGCCGGCTAGTGGCGTTCAGGGCTCCGAATCCGGTGATTCTGTTGAGGTCACCGGTATTAGCATGGACTCCCGAGGCGTGCGCCCGCAGGACCTGTACGTGGCTCTGCCCGGTGCGAAGGTGCACGGTGCGCAGTTTGCTGAGGCTGCGTTGAAGCTGGGTGCTTCCGCTATTTTGACGGATGCTGCCGGTGCACAGCTGCTGGGTGAGGCGCCGGTGCCTGTCCTGGTGACTGAGAACCTGCGCGAGTATGTCGGTCCGTTGGCTGCGCTGATTTATGGTTCGGCGTCGTTCCCCGCTACCCACCGTTACGCGGTGACCGGTACGAACGGTAAGACCACCTCCACCTACATGTTGGAGTCGGTGTTCCGCACCGGCCTGGGTGTGAAGACCGGTCTGATTGGCACTATTCAGATTCTGATTGATGGTGTGTCGGTTCCTTCGAAGATGACCACCCCTGAGTCTCCTCACGTGCATTCTCTGCTGACGATTATGGGTCAGCATCAGGTGCGTTGCGCCGCAATGGAGGTTTCCTCACACGCGATTGATTACCACCGTGTGGACGGCGTGAAGTACGCGGTTGCTGGCTTCACGAACCTGACTCAGGATCACCTGGATCTGCACGGCACCATGGAGCATTACTTTGAGTCGAAGGCTCAGCTGTTCACCCCCGAACGTGCCGAGCTGGCTGTGATTACTGCTGATGACGAGTGGGGCGAGAACATGTTCTCCGCCGCTTGCGAGCAGATGGGTGCGCAGCAGGTGCACCGCCTGGTGACTGCGCGCGGTGCCGGTCTGGCTGAGGTACCCGCAGAGTTTGGTGCCCGCGACTGGGCTGTGGTGAAGGTTCAGCGTGAGGGCCTGGGCCACCGCTTCCACGTGGCTAACGGTGCCGGTGAGAGCGTTGAATGCTACACCGGTCTGCCCGCTGATTTTAACGTTTCGAATGCTGCGCTGGCGGCGCTCATGGCGTACCTGGACACTGACTCCGCTGAGCGTGAGCGTCTGTTGCCCGAGCTGGCGTCCGGTTCGGCTCTGACTCCGGTGGTGCCGGGTCGTATGCAGCTAATTTCTTTGGCTCCGCACGCGATTGTGGACTTTGCACACAACCCGGACGGCCTGACCCGTGCCCTGGAGGCAATGGACCGCCCCGGAGACGGCAAGGTCATGATTGTTTTCGGTGCGACCGGTGAGCGTGACCAGCTCAAGCGCCCGATTATGGGTGCGATTGCGGCACAGTATGCAGATATTGTGGTTGTGACTGATGACGATCCGCACGGTGAGGCGCCCGAGCCGATTCGTGCCGCCGTTGAGGAGGGCGCCCAGAAGGCTGAGAACCGCCGAGCCACCCAGATCCTGAATATTTCTCCGCGTGCCGCCGCTATTGATGCGGCAATTGCCCTGGCGGGCGAGCATGACGCCATCCTGATTGCTGGCCGCGGCCATGAAACCGAACAGGATGTTGACGGCGTGGATATCGCCCTGGACGACCGCGTTGAAACCGCCCGTGCCCTGCGTGCGCACGGTTTCGAGATTCTGCCTGACTACCAGCGCATGCTCGAAGAAAGTGACTCTAAGACCGCTGAAGGTATGGTGAAGAATGATTAAGCTCAGCGCCGCCCAGATTATTGAGGCAACCGGCGGCACCGCTATCGGCCTGGAGGGCCGTGAGGAGCAGGTGTACGCAGACTTCGCCACCACCGACTCCCGTGAGGTGCAGACCGGTACCCTGTTCGTGGCGAAGCCCGGTGCGGTCACTGACGGCCACAGGTTCATCCCCATGGCGTTTGAGAGGGGCGCGACCCTGGCGCTGGTCGAGCGTGAAGTACTCGACGAGCAGGGCGTGCCCTACCCGAGCATCCAGGTGCCCGATGTGGTGCTAGCGATGGGCGATTTGGCGCGCTATTCCATTGAGCAGATGCGCGCTCAGGGTGAGCTGACCGTTATCGGCATTACCGGTTCTGCCGGTAAGACCACCACCAAGGACCTTCTTGCCGCCATTTTCACCCCGGAGGGCCCGACCGTTGCACCGGTCGGCTCCTACAACAGTGAGGTGGGCGTGCCCCTGACCGTTTTCCGTGCGGATGAGTCCACCCGCTACCTGGTCATTGAGATGGGTGCAGACCGTGTGGGCAACATCGAGTACCTGGCGAATATTGCGCACCCCGATCACGGCGCAATCCTGAAGGTTGGTACCGCGCACGCTGGCGAGTTTGGCGGCGTGGACAATATTGAGCGCACTAAGGGTGAGCTGGCTGAAGGCGTTCAGCCGACCGGTTCCCTGGCTCTGAACGCTGACGATGAGCGCGTGCTGCGCATGGCGTCGCGTTCGGTTGCACCCATTACCTACTTTGGCGTGGGCGAGAAGACCGACGCGAACGGTCAGCCCTACGAACGCTACGTGGCGGCGCTGAACCTGCGCACCACCGACGCTGGCTGCCCCGAGTTCACTCTGCGCCTGCCCGACGGTAGCGAGTACGAGATTTCCTCGCAGCTGATCGGTGAGCACCACGTGCACAACCTACTGGCTGCGGCGACGATTGCCTACAACAGCGGTATTTCGGGTGAGAAGATTGCTCGCGCGCTCAACAAGGCGGCGGCAGCTTCGAAGTGGCGTATGGCTCGCACCGACCGTGCCGACGGCGTGACCGTCATTAACGACGCGTACAACGCGAACCCCGAGTCGATGGCGGCAGCACTGCGCACTCTGGCGCAGCTGGGCCGCACCGTTGACCCGGCGACCGGTCAGCCGCACCGCACCTGGGCTGTTCTGGGCGCCATGCTGGAGCTCGGTGACGCCTCCGTGGAGGAGCACGACCGCATCGGCCGCCTCGTGGTGCGCATGAACATTTCCAAGCTGATCGCTGTGGGCGACGAGACGAAGCCCACCTACAATGCGGCTCACCTGGAAGGCTCCTGGGGTAATGAGGCGACCTGGGTGAAGACCCCGGAGGAGGCAGAGCAGATTCTGCGCGCCGAGGTTCGCCCCGGCGACATTGTGCTCTTCAAGTCCTCGAACGGCGCGAAGCTGGGCATTCTGGGTGACCAGGTTGCTTTCGCCGAGTACACTTTCGGCGCTGAGGAAGAGCAGGCACCGACCTGGCTTTCTGCCGGTGACTTTGTTGAAACCACCGATTTGAGCGACCACCTTGCCGCTCACCTTGACGGCGCAGCTAGCGCCGACCGTACTTCGACCGAACAGACCACGAACGAAGGGTAGCGCTTTATGATTACCGTGCTGATTGCTGGAATCTTCGGATTCCTCATCTCCCTCACCGCGCTGCCGGTGTTCATCAAGAAGATGAAGTCCCTGAAGCTTGGCCAGCTCATCCGTGAGGAAGGCCCGGCAGCCCACCAGTATAAGGCGGGCACCCCCACCATGGCAGGTCTGATTTTCATCCCCGCGGCGATTCTCGCCTACTTCTTGACCCTGGCGGTGAGCGCCCTGTTCTTCGGTACCGCGCCGGTACCGACCGCTACCGCGTGGCTGACCATCGCCTTCACCTTGGGCATGCTCGGTGTGGGCGCGGCGGACGACATCATGAAGTTCCGTAATAAGGGCAACGAGGGTCTGACCGAGAAGCAGAAGACCATTGGTCTTCTGGGTGTGACCCTGCCCTTCGCGTACCTGGCGTTCCAGTTCCCGAACGAGTCGGGTGCTCGCCCGGCGTCGACCGCCATCTCTTTCGTACGTGACCTGCCCATTGACCTGTTCGCGGCGGGCGCGGTCTTCGGCTCCATCCTGCTGGTTGCCTGGATTACCCTCATCTCCCTGTCCGGTACGAACGCGGTGAACTTCACCGATGGTCTGGACGGACTGGCTGGCGGCATCATGATGACCATCTTCTCCGGCTACCTGACCATCAGCATCTGGCAGTACGTGCACGCCTGCTCCGCTGGCGCTGGCACCGCCTGCTACGATGTGCGCGACCCCGGCTCGCTGGCGCTGATTGCCGCATCCCTGGTAGGTTCGTTGGCTGGCTTCCTCTGGTGGAACGTGTCGAAGGCACAGATCTTCATGGGCGACTCCGGCTCCCTGGCGCTCGGTGGCGCAATGGTTGCCTTCGCGCTGTTCACCCGCACCGAGCTGCTTCTGCTAGTCATCGCTCTGATTCCCGTGCTGGAAGTGTTCTCTGTAATCGTGCAGAAGTTCGTGTTCAAGACCAGCCGTAAGCGTTCGGTCGCAGCGGGGGAGAAGCCCCTGCGCGCGCACCGTTACTTCCGTATGACCCCCTTCCACCACCACATGGAGAAGGTCGGCGTCAACGGCAAGTACTCAATTGATAAGCGAGGCATTGCCCCCGGTACCGTCAGCAGCGGCGAAGTGAACTCCGTGTTCCGCCTCTGGGTTGTTAACGCCCTCTGCGTGCTCGTTGCCCTGGCGTTGTTCTTCGGTGACTGGTTCTCGGAGACTTCTGGAGTGATTCACTAATGTCAACTAATGAACAGCCGGATACAGCTCGCATTGAAGCGAACGCCGCCGCTATTGCGGTGAACCCGGTGTATGAGAACGAGCGCCTCGCGGAGCTGACTCACTGGGGTGCGCCCTGGGCTAACCTGCGCGTGGTCGTGGTGGGCATGGGTACCAGCGGCGACGCTGTGACCGATGTGCTCGCTCAGCTGGGTGCAAAGATTGTTGTCATCGACGGGGCTGATACCCCGGAGAAGCGTGAGCGCATCGAGATTTACAAGAACGCGTACGGCCCGGTTGAGGGCCTGTTCGGTCCCGAGCACATGCGTGCCCTGCCCCCGGTGGACGGTCAGGAACCCGAGCTTGTGGTGACCTCCCCGGGCGTGCGTCCCGACCACCCGGTCATGCTGGACGCGTATGAGCGTCGCATCCAGATTTGGGGCGATGTGGAGCTGGCGTGGCGCCTGAATGAGCGCAACGACCGCCCGACCCCCAAGTGGCTGT
>ERZ1030979.82-NODE-82-length-12933-cov-34.116012_pt1 | contig 12933 bp, 10 predicted proteins | sample MGYA00518596_ERZ1030979 | MGnify/ENA primary metagenome ERZ1030979 (study PRJEB33718, sample SAMN03159709) | human skin metagenome | collected 2014-05-20 | study: EMG produced TPA metagenomics assembly of the PRJNA266117 data set (Human skin bacterial metagenome...
CGGTGGGGGCTGGATCGACGGAGGTAGCCAGCCAGCTCATGCATGCCTTCGCCGGTGCCGGTGACGAGATCATCTTTCCGTGGCGGTCCTTCGAGGCCTACCCGATCCTCACCAAAGTTGCCGGGGCCACTCCGATCCCGGTGCCGCTGACCGTCGACTTGCGTCACGACCTTGACGCTATGGCTGACGCGATCACCGACCGTACCCGCGTGATCTTCCTATGTACCCCCAACAACCCGACTGGAACCGTCCTGCACACCGATGAGGTGGTGGAGTTCTTAGCGAGGGTGCCGGAGAACGTGGTCGTCGTCATGGACGAGGCTTACTGCCACTTCAACCGGGACGATGCCGCTGTGGATGGGCTCACTCTTCTCGAAGATCACCCCAACGTCGTCGTGCTGCGGACCTTCTCCAAGGCCTACGGGCTGGCCGGGCTGCGTATTGGTTTCGCCATCTCCACCCCCGAGATCAGCGACGACCTGCGACGTGTCGCCACTCCCTTCACGGTGACCACCCTGGCCCAGCAGGCCGCGATCGCCTCCTTGGCAGCCGAGGACGAGCTCAACGAGAGGGTTAACCGGATCGTCGCCGAGCGCACCCGGGTCTTTGACGAACTGACCCGCCAGGGTTGGAAGATCGTGCCGTCCCAGGCGAACTTCCTCTGGTTGGCCACGGGTGACGACACCGATCGGATCGACGAGGTGATGGTTTCCCACGGCGTTTTCGCACGCTGCTGGAGCGAGGAGGGGATTCGTCTGTCGATCGGGTTGGACGCGGAGAATGACCGAGCAATCGAGGCGCTATCCCAGGCCGTCAAGGGCTGAGGCTCAGACCCCCAGGAAGTCCCGCCACTGCGGCAGCTCAGCGTTCACCTGGGCCATCCCAAGAGCGTAGGCCTGACGCAGCTTTGTGACGTTTCTTTCCTTATTGGTTACGGGCATGACGCGTGGATAGAAGACGTAAGCTTTCCCGTCTGACTCGAGGTCGCGCAGCAACTCACGGGTAGCGTTGTACTTGGCTGGTCGTGCGATGGCTGCCTCGGCGACGCTAGGACGGCGTCGGAACAACTGTCGAAGCGCCTGAGGGCGTTTGACCTCATTTTTGACGTAGCCGCGAGGCCGGGTACAGACGACGAAGAACCGGTCGTAGCCGTCGAGTTGAGCGCCGTCGATGGGAATGCCACCTGTGTCCCCCAAGGCTCCGTCGACGTACTCGACGCCCTTGATGGTTACCGGCGGCATGAATCCGGGCATGGTTGAGGAGGCTCGTATCCGCACCATGAGGTCGTCCATTGTTTTCATATCCTCGCGAGTGAACCATTCCTGCCCGCCGTCGCTGGTACGGGTCGCGCCGATGCGGAAAGCCTGACTTGACGCGCAGAAGGTGAGGAAATCAAAGGGGAGGGCTTGATGGGGCTCGGCGGTTCGCTGGTAGATGTACTCGCCGTCAAAATATCCACGCCCTGCCAGCCAGGTACCGAGGTTGCCGAATCGGGGGTCCGCAACGAAGTCAGTGAAGCTGAGACGGGTACGTTCAGGATCGCGGGAGATGTAGTTTGCGGTGAGGCTGGACCCAGCGGAGATACCGGAAACGTGCGGGAACTTCCAGCCTAGCCCGAGCATCTTGACGATGACGGCGCTGGTGTAGGCGGCACGCATGCCACCTCCCTCGAGGACCAGAGCTGTACCGTCTATAGAAGTCGTCATAGGTCCAGCCTGCCACGTGGTGAGTTGTCTTGGGCAGGCAATAATAGGGGCATGACTCGACCGCGCGACGTTCCCCCTTGTGACGGCCCTGCACAGGTCAGGAAGGTTGAGGTCTGTCCCCTCGTCGAGGAAGACCTGGAATGGTTGTGGCACTGGAACGTCGAGGTCGTCGACCCCCAGTGGAAACAGTGGGATGGTCCCTATTTTGGGCCCGACGACGATCGTAGTTTTGCGGAGTTTGCCGAGGAGTGGCGTTCGGGGCTGATGAGCGGTCACCGTGCCGTCGTCACTGTGGACGGGCGCCGGGCTGGGTTCGTCTCCCGGTTCGAGGAGCCGCCAACTGGAGGAGGCTGGTGGGAGGTCGGGATTGTCGTGTTTCGGCCGACCTTATGGGGACGCGGTGTAGGGCGTCGAGCGCTGCGGTTGTGGACCGAAGCAACCTTTGCTACCACCGACGCTCAGGTGGTGACTCTGACTACGTGGAGCGGCAATGGCAGAATGATCCATTGTGCTGGTGCTGTGGGATACCGAGAATGTGGCAGAATTCCGCAGGCACGATCGTGGCAGGGGCGTCGCTGGGATTTGGTGACAATGGCTCTGCTGCGTGACGACTTGTGACGGAGGTGAGGATATGCGCCGCGGCGTGGTCACGAGTGTCTTACTGGCCTGCACCCTGGTATCGGGGTGCAGCACTCTCAAACCTCTGACTGAGCCACAACCAACACCGACGGTTTCGGCAAGTAAAGTCCCGCAGGGCATTGACGCGCACCCGGCCTGGGCTGTTCCAGTGGCGCGATCAGGAAAGAAGCTGGGGCACTTTGGTGATGACCGTATTCGCATTGAAGTGGACCAAGCGGCAATAGCGAAGGCTCCCGAAGATTCCATCATGGTGAATCCGCAAGATGGCACTCCGGTGGTGAGCAAGGGCTCGTCAATTGTGTTGGTGCGCTACATCGTCACAAATGTGTCAAAGGCGCCAATCAATCTGGGTTTGGGGACGGTGACGATCACCGCACGCTACCCGGACTGGACTTGGCGTCAACCGTTGGTGTCAGTGCTGGCCCCCCGGGCTGATGCGGCCCACAAAATCGTGACGACCCCATTCGCCCCCGGGACCGCGCGGCCGCCATACGTGCTGGGGCCGGGGGAATCCTTCATGGTCGGGGCGAACTATCCCTACGAGACCGCTGAGCAGCTCGATGTGACGGCCACCGTTGTGGTGTGTGACACTGCCGGGGCGGTGGATCCCGGGTTGGGGTGGACGATTACTGGCAAGGTTCATCTGGCGTAGCGGGGTCGAGATTCGGGCGGCCATATCGTGCGAGGAGCGATGGCCCCGAATATCATCCGCCTGATGCCTATCACGGGCGGGTCCTGAGCATGTCGAGATACCGCCATTATCCCCAGCGTTGTCCACAGGATTTGCGGGTAGCTGTGGACAGCATGCTGTGTGCGCGTGGCACCTGACACCCCGATTTCGGTGTCCACAGATCTTCTGTGCGTCTCTTGCCGCTGATTTCAGCTGACGCATAGTTTCGCGGCCATGTCCGTGACGACTACTCCGATATCTGCTCGCGCAACGACGCCATCTCCCCGGCTTCGACGCTCGCCGCGCCTCATCGTCATAGGGGTGCTATGTGCATGCCTAGGCGGCCTGGGGGAGCTGTTGCCTGGCACCGCGCCTCTCATGCCGACCAAGTTCTTGTCATGACGCGAGCTGTAGGGCAGGGAGATATCGTCCGCAATGCCGATATTGGGCTGACTTCAGTGGCCGTCGATCGGGCCGTCGCAACGATCCCAGCTTCCCAACTCGACAAAATCGTTGGTCGTCATGCTCTGGTCGACCTATCACCAGGACAACTTCTCGGGTCTCACTCGGTGGGAGAACTACGGGTGGCACCAGGGCGCGCACGGATAGGTCTCAAACTTGCTGCTGGACGCCTACCCACCGTCTCCCTACCCGCTGGCGCCCGCGTCACCGTGATAGAAACCAGCCCCGACAAGGACACGGGGACTGTTTCTAATCTGTCAACGGCCGACGCTGTGGTCGTCGCGGCACCCAAGGCGACGAATGATCATGGAAGCTGGTTGGTCGATGTCGAGGTCGATTCCGGCAATGCTGCCCGACTAGCCGACCTCGCTTCCCTGGACCGCATCGCCCTGGTCGAAAGGGGTCAGTGATGTCGATCATCCTGTTGACCAGCCCTGGGGGAGCCCCGGGCCTGACAACTACCGCTCTCGGCCTGGCTCTTACCTGGCCGCGAGACGTCGTTCTTGTCGACGCCGACCCGTGCCCGGGACACGTGATCGAATCGGGATACCTGACGGGACGCATCCCACCGCGCCCCGGACTCATTGGCTTGGCTACAGCATTCCGTGACGGTGCTGACCCAGTTCAGACGATGTGGGAGGAGACTATCCCGCTTCCCCACGACTCCGGAGACCGGATGGTGAGGTTACTCAGCGGGTACGGGCACCTCGGACAGGCCTTTCTCATGGGAGCAGCGTGGTCGAGCCTCGCCAGCGCCATGATCGATCTTGGTCAGGCAGGGGTTGACGTCATTGTTGACGCAGGCCGGTTGGGGCCGGAAACCCTGCCTGGCAGTCTCGTCTCCCGCGCATCCCTCATCGGAATCGTGACGGGATCTCGGCTGCGTCAGCTGGCCGGACTGTCTATGAGAGCTGAGGAAGTGGAGGCAATGTCCTCGGCGACCACCGGGACCGTGGGGCTCGTCATTGTTGGTCCCGGTCGCCCTTACAACTCACGCGAGATCGGTCATCAGTTTGGTCTCCCAGTGTTCGGTGACGTCGTCTTTGACGCTCATGCTGCGGCAGTGCTGTCTGACGGGGAACCAGCGGGAAAGCGTTGGTCGCGAGGACGTTATGTCACGAGTATGCAAAGTATGGCGGAATCAATGCGAGAGCGGATCCGTCGAGCAGATCAAGCCATCACCGGACCTGAAATTCTCAGCACGTCGGCAATGGGAGTGGCGTCATGACGATCGACCATGCAGTAAGTCGATATGCACAGGACGCTCCGGTAGTCTCGCTCGATGACGGGAAGGACCTTGCCGGTGTGCTTTCCCGCATCTCCCCGTCGCCACACGTATCGCCTACAACCGTGTCTCCTCGTCCCAACCCACGTCGTCCCAACCCACGACGACTCGAGGCGAAGGACATTGATTGGCGTACCGTCGTTTCATTGCGTCGGAAGGCATCTGAACGTATCTCGTCGGAACGGGCGTCCCATCGGGAACGTACCGGCGTCGACCTGAGCGGCGATGATGTGCGGATGCTTGGCCGGTCGATCGTGCGGCAGGCTGTCGAGTCCCACGCGGAGAAATTGACGGCTGAGGGGCAAGCCCTGTGGAGCGCGCAGACTAAAGACGCGTACGTCCGCGCGGTCATGGATGCCATCTTTGGGTACGGGCGGCTACAGCCTCTTTTCGAAATCCAAGACGCGGAGAATATTGAAATCAATGGCTGCGACCGGGTCTTTGTGCAGTACGGGGATGGACGACGCGAACCTGGCCCCGTAGTGGCCGACGATGACGCTGAGCTCGTCGAGGCGATTCGGTTCCTCGGGGAGTCGGCTAACCCGCCTCGGCCTTTTGACGACGCTCACCCCACTATGACAGTGGCGTTGGGATCCCAATATCGACTGCACGCTATCGGGTTTGGGCTGTCCTACCGGCCCTCGGTCGTCATTCGCCACCACACCCTGACGAGGGTGACGATCGACGACCTCGTCAATACCGCGATGATGCCCCACCACGTCGGGGTGTTGCTACGTGCGGCCGTCCTGGCGCGTCGGTCCATCGTCATCGCCGGAGACCAGGGTGCGGGCAAGACGACGCTGCTACGGGCTTTGGTTGACGCTATCCCACCTACCGAGCGGTTCGGAACCCTTGAAACTGACTATGAACTGCTCACTCACCTCAATCCAGATCGCGACAATATGGTCGCCTTCCAGGCCACCGTGGGGCTAGGAGAGAAAGTGGACGGGCATTGCGTGGGCGAGCTCACCGTCGCTGACCTTGTCCCGGAGGCACTGCGTCAAAACCTCTCGCGCTTAGTGGTGGGCGAGGTTCGTGGCGCCGAGGCGGCTGCCATGTTCGAGGCGATGCAGGCCGGTGCCGGAACGATGAGCACCACCCACTCCCACTCGGCCACCTCGACCATGGATCGGTTGGCTGGACGAGTCGCCATGGGAGGGGTCATGACGATTGAGGAGGCTTATCGGCAGATCGCGCACAACATCACGTTCCTCGTGCACGTCACCCTCGTCGATGACACCTGGCGAGGAGGCACCCGAACTCGTCACATCACCGAGATCCGCCAACTCACCGGGGCGTTAGAGAATGGGCGACCGGTCACCCACCTCACCTATGCTGCGCCAACGCCAACTAGTCCAGGCGTGTTCCACCCGGATCCCGCTCTCGTTGCTGAGTTGTCCCACTACGAGCCGGAGGTGACGAGATGGGTATGAACACCGCGATTGCCGCACTGCTCGGCGGACTTCTCGTCGGGGGAGTGGTCATGGTAGGCATCGGCATCGCCCCGATTCACCAGTTATCCACAGGGCAATCCACAAGCTTGTGGACAAGAGTGGACAATTGGTTCTCGCGGCTACCCCGCCGTAGTCGCGTTCATGGCCTCACTGGTCTGGGAATCGGTGTCGTGGGTTATGTGGTGACGGGGTGGGCGGTTGTGCTGGTCATCGTGCCAGTCTTGGCGGTCGTCGTCCCTACCTTGTTGGCTGATCCACCACGTCATGACCTCGACGTCATGCGTGCCCTGGAACGATGGGTGCGTCTTGTCAGCGGGTCAGCATCGACAGGTAAATCCGTCATTGATGCCATCCGGGCGACCCGTCGTCAAGCCCCCGAACTTCTGATAGAACCACTCACCCGGGTGGTAGCCCGCCTGGATTCGCGGTGGGACATCCGAGCTGCCTTGCAAGGTCTTGCCGATGACCTTGACAGCGCCGACGCTGACCAGGTCATTGCCGCGATCATGATGGCTGCCGAACGCGGCGGGACGGGGGCCACCGGTACCCTTGACGCTCTCGCGGCGTCCCTCCAGGAACGCATCCGGGCAGCTCGAGAAATACGAGTTGAGCGTGCTAAGCCGCGGGTCGTTGTGCGTCAGGTCAGTATCATCATCGGCGTCGTGTTGGCAGGTGCCCTCATTCTTGGCCGGGAATATCTGGTTCCATATCGCACCGGCGTCGGCCAGCTGCTGTTGTGCTGCTACGCAGGTCTTTACCTCGCCGGTTTGATCGCCCTATCCCGGCGTAGCGAGCCGCGACGTCGTGCCCGGATCCTCCTTCGGCGTGCAGGGGAGGCCAACTATGGCTGAGTCCACCGTCATCCTCGCTGCTATCTGTGGGGCTTTGCTGGCATGCGCTCCAGTCTTTGTCGTTTCCGGACGACGCAATGCGCCTTTGAGATTGTCCGACGCCTTGGCGGGACTGTCCGATTATGGACGTCAGGACGCCGTCGTCGATCTCGCCGCGGAGGGCGGACGGCTGGAGCGGTGGGGAACGCGAGCAGCAATCCGCTGGCCGCGGGTGGTGAGCGAGCGATCTCGTCGCACTCTCATATTGCAGGGGAGAACCCCTGGTGATCTGGTGATCGAGAAGGCCGTCATGGCTATGGGAGGGATGCTCGTCCCGGCCTTGGCACGGGCTGTGGCTGCTGCCTGCGGGGACACTCTGCCGGTGACTCCAGTTGGTTTGGCGGTGGTTCTTGCTGTCGTCGGGTGGTTTATTCCCGACACCCGGATCAGGTCACGGTCTAAAGCAGTGCGTCAGGATGCCGCCGAGGCCGTCTTGGTCTATGTCGATCTCGTCACCCTTGCTCGATTGGCTAACCAGTCAGCTCCGCGGGCCCTCGTCGAGGCGGCGCAGATGAGTGATCACCCTGTCTTGGCGCGCATTCGTATGACGCTGGAGCGCTCCCGGTTGGAGCAGCAGTCCCCATGGGCTGGTCTCGACGGGTTGTCAGATGAACTTGATCTGCCAGAACTTGCCGAACTCGTTGAGGTATTGCGACTCGACGACCAGGGAGCATCCCTCGCCGGAGCACTGCGCGCTCGAGTCCATGAGATGAGGGACGCTCACCTCAATCAGGAGAAGGTCGAGGCCCAGACGGCTTCGGAATCCCTGACGATTTGGATGGTCATCCCCGTCCTTGTTTTGGGCTTGGTGCTTATCACCCCACCGCTATTGATCATGGCGGGGGTCGCCTCATGACTACGTTTCGCACCCTCGAATCCCCGACCCGTTGCGGGGTACACGACGCCACCGGAAAGGCCGGTGCGAATGACCAAGGAGGTCGCCATGAAACACGTCAATACCGTTGCTTCGGTCGTTCTGCCGATGATCGCGGGGATACCCCCTCTCGTCGAGAAACGCGACGAGAGAGGACTCAGCCAGTCAACCGAAAACGCCATCTTGTTAGTGGGGGCGGTCTCGATAGCGACGGTGGTTGTCACCGTGATCAAGGGCTATGTGTCGTCAAACTTGCCGAAATGAGTCGGGGTCGATCGGAGCATCGACAGTGCCGGGAGCGTGGAGTTTCCGAATCCCTTCAGTGGTCGCTGGTGTGGCCCGTCGTCCTGCTGGTAGTTGTTGCGGTCATTCAGACCGCGGTCGTCCTTCAGGCACGGGCTACCGTCACCGAAGCGGCTCGAGCAGCAGTTCGCGTCCAAGCTTTACGAGGTTCGCACGCTGGTGAAGCCGAGGCTACCGCGCGCGATGTCGCCCAGACCTCGAAGGTGACCGACGTCACCGTCACGGTGAGTACGACTGATTCTCTCGTCAGAGTCGATGTTGAAGGACGAGCCGCAGCGCTCTTTGGTGCTGTTGTCGCGGTGAGAGGGCATGCTGTCGCCGTCGAGGAGGGGACATGATCCGGCCTTTCCATGGGCGAGCGCTGTTGCCTCAAGACCGCATCGACCAGATACGGTATCGACGCTGCAACGCCTGCCAGAACAGACGCCATTGGTGCTGCCGGGGAGCGGTCGCGGTCGAAGCCGCACTGATCTTGCCCGCTCTGCTCATGATTGCCGCGGTGGCCACGGGAAGCTGGCGAATTTCTGAAGTAAAGGCCGACGCTCAATCGGCTGCCCAAGTCGCTGCACGGGCTGGGTCAGTGGCCTCGTCGGTTGGCGAGGGCATTGCGGTTGGGCAGCGCGTTGGTCTGGCTGAGTTGGCTGGCACCAGGTGCAGTAACCCCGCAATTGCTGTGGATTCATCTGACCTTACGCTTCCTGTCGGGTTCGCTGGCACCGCATCAGCACGAGTAAGTTGCACCATCAAACTGTCTGACCTTCTCGTCCCGGGAATGCCGGGGTCCTTCCACATCGAGTCGGTGGCCCACTCCACCCTCGACAGCCATCGGGAGCGATACTCATGAAGATCTCACCTGTCCGTGCCCGAATACACGGCGCCCTGGCCATGGTTGCCCTCCTCCTTCTGGTGGTGGGCTCCCCAGCCGCTCTCGTGGCATGGGGACACCTCGACGCCACCACCGTGTTGAGCCCAGCAGGATGGCTAGCCCCTGATGACGGGTCGATTTTCCTCACCGTTGTGACTGTGATCGGCTGGGCGGCTTGGACCGTATTCTGTGTCTGCGTCGTTGCCGAGGCCGTCGGAATGGCCACCAGCCAGCGTCATCACGTGAAGCTTCCTGGTCTAGGCGCGATCCAGGGGATTGCGGCAGGACTGCTGGTGGCAAGTCTGACCGTCCTGTCCCCGTTGACGCGATCAGCTGTCCCACCCGCTCCGGTATCGCTAGTGGCTACTGCGGCGGCTGCCCCGCAGCCTGCGCCTGAGGCTCAGGTGGACAGCGACTCTAGGCACGACGAGGACGTCATGACTGTCACAGTTGGCCCGCATGACGACCTGTGGACACTCGCCGAGACCTGGTATGGGGATGGCACTTCATGGCGACGCATCGTTGCTGCCAACCCCGATGTCGACGTTGATCATCTCGTCGTCGGTCAGCGACTCGCTCTTCCGGGAGCCACAGTGACCGTGCCCGCCGGGCACACTGGCGCCGGTCGCCCGATCGATACTGAGCAACTTAACCAGATCGCTCCCCCGTCGGAGATGTCGAAAATTCGGACCATCACGGTCGAGCAAGGAGACACCCTTAGCGGGATTGCTCAAACACAGTTGGGGGATGCATCGTCCTGGCCAGCAATCTGGCATCTCAACGAGGGGATCATCGCGGACCCCGACCACATCGAGCCAGGTTGGGAACTGGTCTTGCCGGACTCCCCAACTGTGGACAAGCGGGCATCTGACCAGCACACCAATGAGCAAGGCGGCAAGTGGGAAAAATCGACCCCTGCCGAGACTCCGACCACCGAGAGCACTCCGCCCGTGCTACCTGAAGGGGGTGGCGACACCACGGCCACCGTAAATGAGACGAAAGTCGAACCTCACACGGCTGCCGGGGCGGACCAGGAAGTGAGTGTGGCTGAGGTCGGGCAAAGCCCGGCCGAGATACTTCGGACCGCATTAGCTGGCCTGAGCTTGTTCCTGGCAGGTGGGGTCGCTGGAACAGTCACAACTCGACGCCGGCAGCAGCTTTTCACCCGGCCTCTCGGCAGACGCATACCGCCAGTATCTGGAGAGCCCCGGCGGGCCAAGCGTGTTCTTGACGCCGCCGCAGATCAGCTCGACGAGTCCGCGTCATCGCGGGACACCGCTGCTCTTGCCATGACGCCGACCACCGTCGTGTTGGGAACATGTGACCCTCAGACGCCGGTCGTGGTGGACCTAGCCGATGTTGGCGGGGTACTAGCGGTTAATGCCGCCAGAGACCTGGCTACGGCGATGGTTGCCTCGATCAGCCTGTCCCTTGTTGCGGCGCCGTGGAGCGGCGGAATTGACATCGTAGCGGTGGGTGAGGATCTTGCCTGGCTGGCACATACCGGCAGTGACGATGTCCAACTCGCTGATGAGGACGAGGTTGTCGAGGGGTTAGCTGGTCTTTCCAACGAAGCCAGCGAGTATCCCGCGACGATTACCAGGGTTGTCCTCTCCTTAAGCCCCCTCAACCTTCCGAGCCCGGCCTCCCTTGCTGCAGCGGGCATCGTCATCGTCATGCCCGGGGTAGGCGGCCAAAAGATTACCGTCACCGACTGCGATCATGCGGAGTTCCACGGCCAGTCGTTTACCCCACAGATCGTCACCTCTCCGATGCGTCGTGCTGTTGTGGAATTGCTTGAGACTACCGCTCGGTCTGATACGGAGCCCGCTCCGTGGTGGGAGCCGCGGCGAGGCGATGAGGAGGGATCCGATCCTCCGCCGGTGATGGACAAGCCCTGCGCTGTGCTGCCACCCAGTGATGCCCATCTGACCGTCGAGGAGGAAACCGTGCTGACGTCGACTATGACGAGTGATGTTGCCCACCTGCCTGCCACCGGTGGACAGGTGCCGTCGCCCATATTGCGGCTTCTCGGCCCGGTTGACCTGTTGGGGGCTCGGGGAAATCCGCCGACGAAGGCTCGACGTCAATGCTTGGAGTACTGCGCCTGGCTGCTGTGCCATCCAGGAGCTCGCTCGGTGCAGATGGCTGACGCACTCATGGTTGCCGAGCCGACCCGGCGCTCCAATGTCTCCCGGCTACGCCGTTGGCTCGGCACCGACGACGCCGGTCGCGCCTATCTTCCGGAGGGATACGACGGTTCATTGCGCCTCGCAGACGCAGTGACAAGTGACTGGGAAAGGCTCGAGCTGTTGGTTTCTGGGGGAGTATCGACGGCTCCGCTAGCCAATCTTGTGAGCGCCCTTGACCTCGTTCGTGGGGCTCCTTTGGCCGATGCCGCACCCGGCCAATGGCACTGGGCCGAGGAATGGCGGATCGACATGATCCAGATGGTTCGCGACATCGGGGTCGAGGTAGCCCGACGAGCTATGGAGATAAGAGACGTTGAGCTGGCATCTCGGGCCCTTGCCAGGGCCACCGTCGCCTGTCCCGAGGACGAGGTGTTGTTAGTGGCCCGCATCAAACTGGCTGACGAGCTCGACGATCGTGGTGAAGTCGAGAGGCTGGTCTACGTGCTGTCTCGTCAGGCCCGACGGCTTGGCGTGGACTTGTCAGAGGAAACCATCACCGTTTTACAGGAGGTGATGGAAGGTCACGCCCGAGCCAGGGTGGTCTGAGGGCATCTACTAACTATTAGTCGAGGAGCGACGCCCGTGCATGGCGTCATTCTTCGGGGTTAGCGGCGGGCAACCCACCGAGGGCACTACCTTTGTCGAAGACATCGTTACCATGGGCCCGGGTAGTTAGCGCGAAGACCACAGCCACCACGGCGTAGGCGATGGCCAGGCCGACTATGTGTGGGCCGGACAGTCCCTGGATAGGCAGCACCAATGCAGCCAAAGCTGAACCTGCCACGAACATCGCGTTGTACACCATGTCGTAAGCGATGAACACACGGCCCTTGTAACCGTCAGTGATGTGTGCCTGGCAAATGGTGTCGACACCGGCCTTGAGAGACTGGGCGAATAGCCCGACGAAAAAGCCAGCCACGAGCAGACCCCAACGGTTCGGGGTGGCGCCTGGGAAAGCCTGGATGACTGCGGTCGCGGTGAGGAGGGCCATAAGGGCACGACGCATTCCTAGCCGATGCACCAACACGGGCATGAAGCCTGCCGAGAGCACGAAGCCGGCCCCCATAGCTACGGCCCATACGGTCATGTCTGCCATGGCTCCGTTGATGTCAGACTGCACGTGGAATCGGTTACGGTACCCCAAGATCATCGCCACCGAATACACCCCGAACAGCACCCGCTGGGCGCCAATCAGCGTGAGGGAGTGCCCCACCAGTGGCACTTTCCCTAGGTAGCGGAACCCATCCACCACATCCCCAGCCACCGCTCTCATCGTCCGAGAACGATCCACCGGTGGCGGCCCAAGCTCCCGACGTGAAAACTGCAGCCCCAAGGCGACCGAAACTGCGAAGAGGGCTGCGGAAATACAGAAAATGATCGTATCGGCGTGGTGTACAGGGATATGGCGTCCGGCAATCATGCGCACTGCTGCTGCAACAACGGCACCAATCATGAGCCCGAGCGGGCCAATCGTCGGCATGATCGACGACGCCGTCAGGTAGTCGCGCTTGTCGATGGTGTACTCCAACCCAGCGACCAAGGCGGTGAGCAAGAACCGGTTCAGGCTCATCGCGATGAGTAACCCGATGAGCA
>ERZ1030979.93-NODE-93-length-11960-cov-7.032423_pt1 | contig 11960 bp, 10 predicted proteins | sample MGYA00518596_ERZ1030979 | MGnify/ENA primary metagenome ERZ1030979 (study PRJEB33718, sample SAMN03159709) | human skin metagenome | collected 2014-05-20 | study: EMG produced TPA metagenomics assembly of the PRJNA266117 data set (Human skin bacterial metagenome and...
TCTACACACTGCATATCGTCGGCAGCGTCAGATGTGTATAAGAGACAGGTACAGAAGCACCTGCGGAACGAGCCAGCTTTGCGCCGCCACCGGGGCGGAGCTCGACACAGTGAATCACGGTACCAACGGGGATGTTGCGCAGGGGCAGGTTGTTACCGGGCTTGATGTCAGCTGCGGGGCCGGACTCGACGATGTCGCCCTGAGCGAGCTTGTTCGGAGCGATGATATAGCGCTTGGAACCATCGAAGTAGTGCAGCAGCGCGATGCGAGCGGTACGGTTGGGATCGTACTCGATGTGTGCAACGCGTGCGTTAACGCCGTCCTTGTCGTGACGACGGAAGTCGATCAGACGGTACTGGCGCTTGTGGCCGCCACCCTTGTGACGGGTGGTGATGCGGCCGGTGTTGTTACGGCCGCCGGTCTTGTGAAGCGGACGAAGCAGGGACTTTTCCGGGGTGGAGCGGGTGATCTCGGAGAAATCAGCAACGCTCGAACCGCGGCGACCCGGGGTCGTCGGCTTGTACTTACGAATACCCATTTAGATATTTCTTCCTTCGTTAAAGTGGTCTCCGCGGGGCTTATGCCTGCGGACCGCCGAAGATGTCGATGGTGCCTTCCTTGAGGGTCACAATCGCACGCTTGGTGTTCTTGCGAGCGCCCCAACCGAAACGGGTGCGCTTGCGCTTGCCCTGACGGTTGATGGTGTTGACGGAAGCAACCTTGACGTCAAAGATCTTCTCGATGGCCTGCTTGATTTCCAGCTTGTTGGAATCGGTAGCGACCTCGAAGGTGTACTTACCTTCGTCGAGCTGACCGTAGCTCTTCTCGGAAACGACGGGAGCGATGATCACGTCGTATACAGACTTGGTGGAAACGCTCATTACTTAGCGCCCTCCTTCTTCTGAGCTGCAGCAACGAATGCGTCGAATGCTGCCTTGGTGAAGACCACGTCGTCAGAAACCAGCACATCGTAGGTGTTGAGCTGATCTGCGTACAGAACGTGGACGTTCTCCAGGTTACGTGCGGACAGAGCCACAACGTCCTCTGCACGAGCAATCACAAGAAGGATGTTCTTGCGCTCGGTGATAGCTGCGAATGCAGTCTTTGCAGCCTTGGTCGAGGGGGTTTCACCGGAGATGAAGTTCTCGACAACGTGGACGCGGTCGTGACGAGCGCGATCGGAGAGAGCACCGCGCAGTGCAGCGGCGATCATCTTCTTGGGGGTGCGCTGTGCGTAGTTACGCGGGGTCGGACCGTGAACAACGCCACCGCCGGTCATGTGCGGTGCACGGATGGAGCCCTGACGTGCGTTACCGGTACCCTTCTGCTTGAAGGGCTTACGGCCTGCACCGGAAACCTCGCCGCGGTTCTTGGTCTTGTGGGTGCCCTGGCGTGCAGCAGCGAGCTGTGCAACGACAACCTGGTGCAGCAGGGGCACGGATGCCTGCGCGTCGAAAATCTCTGCGGGCAGGTCTACCTTAAGGGTCTTAACAGCCATGATGTATTAGGCTCCCTTCACAGCGGTACGAACCAGAACAACGCCGCCCTTGGGACCGGGGATTGCGCCCTTGATCAGCAGGACATTGTTCTCTGCGTCCACACCCTGGATAGTCAGGTTCAAGGTAGTGTGACGTGCTGCGCCCATACGGCCAGCCATGCGCATACCCTTGAACACGCGTGCGGGGTAGGATGCGCCACCGATGGAACCGGGCTTACGGTGGTTCTTGTGCTGACCGTGAGACGCGCCAACACCCTTGAAGCCGTGACGCTTCATAACACCTGCAAAGCCCTTACCCTTGGTCTTACCAACGACGTCGACCTTCTGGCCTGCTTCGAAGAGCTCAACGGTCAGTTCCTGACCGAGGGAATACTCAGAAGCATCTGCGGTACGCAGTTCGACGATGTGGCGACGGGGGGTAACACCGGCCTTCTCGAAGTGACCAGCCAGGGGCTTGGTAACCTTGCGAGAGTCGATTGCACCGAAACCGATCTGAACAGCTTCGTAGCCGTCAGTTTCCTGGTTACGGATCTGGGTAACAACGTTAGAATCAGCCTTGACGACGGTGACAGGCACGAACTTGCCGTCCTCGTCCCAGACCTGGGTCATGCCGAGCTTGGTGCCCAGCAGGCCCTTCACCTGGCGCTCGAATTTATTAGTCATTAGATGCGATCCTCTACAGCTTGATCTCGATGTTTACGTCTGCCGGCAGGTCGAGACGCATGAGGGCATCAACAGCCTTGGGGGTCGGATCAACAACGTCGATCAGACGCTTGTGCGTACGCATCTCGAAGTGCTCGCGGCTGTCCTTGTACTTGTGGGGAGAACGGATAACACAGTAAACGTTCTTCTCGGTCGGCAGCGGCACGGGGCCAACTACAGTTGCGCCTGCGCCCTTTACCGTTTCGACGATTTTCCGTGCCGAAGAATCGATGACCTCGTGGTCATAGGACTTCAGACGGATGCGGATTTTCTGTCCCGCCATCTGTCGGACTCTCTTTCTTGATGTATTCCCTGTATCGGAGCTTTTGCCCCTTTGTTATAGCGCTTAAGGAACGCGATATATTCATCACGTGCGCCACCCAGAACGGACTGAATCCGGCTTTGCCGGGTTCCTCACCCCGCCTGAGTACCGACCCCCGAACTCGGGCGTGTCGCCTATTTTCTAGACAGACTCATCCCGTCATCCTTCGGACCGGGTCATACGTGGGCCTACCTTTAGTGCAGGTAGACGCTTTGACAACGTCGTCAATTCTCTCAGAGATTGAGCGCTTACGCAATACAAACACGAGTTAAGTGCTTAAGAACACTTAACTGTCTCTGTCGATTTGAGGCACTTCCCCGAATGCAACTCTCAGAGAGCTTTCAATCTACTTTCAGTAAGTTCCATGCGCTTTATTGCTCGTAATAAAGCTTTTAGGTCTAAAGACTCTCGTATCGTAGAAATATCACTACAGCCTAAGGAGAAACCATGTCTCAGCCGACACAACCTCATCAGGCATCCTCTAGCTCTCACTCTTCATCTCAGAGCCCTCAGCATGTCCAGCCGCAAGGTCTCGGCCTGTACGTTCCCCCATCCCTGTCGGGTCCGTATCCTCAGCCTCCTACGCAGCGACGCCGGGTCAATGAGGATATCTTCCTCAATATTGTTCTGTACATCGGTTCGCTCCTGCTCATCGGTGCTGCGGGTCTTTTCGTCACCTCTGTGACGTCGTCTCAGGATGAAACGGCCATCTTCCGTGTCCTTGCAATGGCGCTTGGAGCAGTCGTCTTCTACGGAGCTGGTCTGCTCACCTACCGTTTCGTGGAGCGCCTACGTATTGCCTCCTACTCTTTTGCAGCAACGGGTCTTGCGTTTATTCCTCTGACCGGCGTTGCTACCTATGTCCTCAAGATTTGGACTGAAGGACGCTACGTCTGGCTTCTCACGTCTCTGGTTGGCACTGCAGCCATTGTTGGAGCCTGTGCCCTCATGCGTAACCGTGTGATGGCGTACCTGCTGATTTCGTTCATTGTTTCGGACTCGTTGGCGGCTACGAAGGTAGCGGCTCTGCCTTTCGTTTGGTATTTCGTTTCACTCACTGCAGTTGCCACCGTTCTCGGTTTGGTTCTGCATTTTGCCCCGAATGCTGCTCCAAAGGGCATCCGCGAAGGTCTTGTTGATTCTTCCCGCATTTTTGTTCCGGCTACTGCCATCGCTATTTTCTTCTTCACCAACGATCTGAGCTACACGGATGCGGGTATTGCGTTTGCAGTCATGTCTGTGCATGCCATCCTTTTCACGTGGCTGAATGGTACGGCAGATTACTACGCCCAGGCACGCATCTACCCAATTGCGTCTATTCTCTCCTTCATAATGGTCTCGGATCACGGCCCGTGGTTCCCCAGCATTTTCTTCGTCTCGGTTCTGGTTGTTAACCTGATTTCTGCCTACGTATTTATTCCTCGTCTGCAGAAGACTATTGCTGGTTCTGCTCCTGCTACTGATGAACAGCCCGAGCAGGTGCAAAGCACCCCGGCTATCCCCTGGGCGAAGGAAGCTCTTCACCGTCCCGCTCACAAGATGGAGTGGTTGCCGGCAATTGACGCATGCGTCGGCGTGTTCTTCTCCTTCTTCGCTCTCATTGATGCCTTCTTCACTGCTCATGCTGCCGATAGTCCTGTATACGCAACGCGCTGGAGCGCTTTCCTTCCTTATGCAGAAGGTAATCAAGGTATCTTCCCTGCCCCCTGGGTTATTGGTGTCCTCTGCATTGTGAGTTTCTTGTTGTACCGTAAGGCAATCCAGCCTCTGCTACTCATGAGTTTTGTAGCGCTCATTCCAGTTGTTGGCATGTACGCCTCCCCCGGCAATCAGGGCACTTTCTACCTCTTCTTTACCGCGGCAGTAGTCATCTATCTGGTCAGCGCTAAGGCCCCCGAGGCACGTACCGCGGGAGCGGTACTGAGCAACATCGGTTATGCCATTGGTATGATTCAGCTCTTCCTCGCTCTCATTCCTGAGATGCAGACTTCTGAGTCGCTTCTGATGTTTGCGTTGGTCTGCGCCTCTATTGCGCTACTGACTTTTGTTCTCTCTCAGGGCGTTGCAGCGCAGAACGCAAGCTACCGTCTTGTAGAAATGTCGGTCTACCTGTTCTTGGGCGTTTTTGCTCTCTTCGTTGGGTACGTGGCTAACCATGTTGATGGCGGAGCACATGGCCGGTTCTGGGTTGGTTTCCCTCTCTTCTCGGGTGCCGTCCTCTTCTTGAGCGTCCTGAGCGCTCTTATTCTGGCTCGCGCACTGAGGCTTTCGGACGTTGGTTCCTTCCGCTCTACGCTTGTCTCCTCCATCCGTATCGCGTTCTACACGACTCTGATCATTGCGACGATTGGCTCGCGACACTACCTGCTGTACGGATTGCAGAAGGAATACATTGCTGTAGCACTGCCGGCGCTCCTGACCGTCGTCTACGGTGCACTCGGTTTCTTTATGCCGACTGGCTCTTCGATTCGTTCAGAGCTACTCATCGTTGCGCGTTTCCCCATCTGCTGGTCTGTCATTCTGCTCGCTATCAGCGGCAATATGAAGGAATCGCTTGTAGACTTCCTCGTACTTGCCCTGCTGGCGGTTCAGGCGCTGTGCAGCGTGCTACTCTACGCGTACTCCAAGCGAAACTACGAGGCATACGCAGCAGCGACTTTCTTTACTCTTGGTTCTATCCTGAGCGCAGGCCGTTTCATTGGCGACTTTGATAATCTTCTGTTCGCAGTAGCAACTCCGATGATCTTCATCGCCGTGTGGGTACTTGCACTCATCTTCAGGATCCCCCGCATGCAGATTGGTGCCTCCATCAGTATCACGACTTTCTGCATTGGTTCTCTATGGAATCTCTTCAACACGAGGGAAAGCACAATGGTGATGACTCTTCTGGGCTACTACGCTCTGATTGCCGTCGTTATCCTGTTCGTTCTGAAGGTCACGCTCCCGGTTGAGGTCTTCGGTGTGAACGCAAACGTTCGTCCTCGCATTGCTGTCCCGGTCGGTAATACGATGGTTGATTTGCCGATGCACGGCCCGCTGGGTGCCCCCTACGCGCGTTTCATGTCTCGCCGCCCCCTGAGCCAAGGCATCTATGCACCGGTCAATACGCTGCTGATGATTCCCGCTCTGGCGGTGCTGGGATTCTACACTTTCGTTGGGCTGGCTTTTGAGCCCAAGCAGGTAGAACTCAACGCACTTCTCTGGGGTCTAGGCGCTCTGTCTTTCGTGTCTGTCACCAAGGCGAAGAACCTGCCGACCATCTGCACTACGGCATTCAGCCTCTTCATCGCCCGTCTGGTCATTGATTACTCGAAGTCCAATCCTCTGAGCGTCATTCTTGAGGTTGCTCTCCTGATTCTGCTGGCCGTTGTGGCTGCCAAGGTTCTCAAGAACTTCATCGCAAAGAGGCCTGTAGACGAGCAGGTATCGGATTCTCCTCTGTACTGGGCTTTGGGCCTGCAGGTGTTCCTCACCCTGGTAACGTGGGCAGTTCCCGCTGACGGTCCGGATATCGTAGTGCTGGTACTCGGCATTGCCCTGACTCTCCTGAGCGCTCTGCTGCTTGACCGAGTCTGGACCTATATCGCAACTGCGCTAGTCACCCTCGACCTGGCGATTTTGCTCAACGGTCTAAACCCGCTGACCCTGCTGATTATCTCTATTCTGCTCATCGCAGGCGTTATCTGGCGTCTGCTGGTGCGACAGAACAAGCAGGATGCAGCCGCTCCGCACCAGGATTCTGAGCAGCTCGGGAATTTCCCGCACACTCAAGATCAGCCAGATATGTATCCGCAGGGCAATGTCCAGATGCAGCAGCCCCCGGTTCCTCAGCAGGGCTACCAGCCTCGCCACGAGGAAAACCTCTAGCCATCAGCACACATAGGTTCTATTCCTACGGCATTCTGTAGTAGGATTAGCTATGTCCCTTCCGAGGGGCAGTCATTCGAATTGCGGTTCCCAGCCTTCGGGCTGGGAACCGTTTTTCGTTGTCCGCAGATTCTATGTTCCCATCTGCAGGGTCTTTAGTCGCTCCCCCGCCGCAAGCCGGTCCGCATGACCCAGATTCTGTCTCGAGCCAGCAGTTCTCTGAACGGAGTAGGCAATCGTTCCCCTACCCAGGTTCTTTCCATGTCCAGCTTCTTTCCATATCCAGGAGTTCAGAATCTACGGCTAGAGAGTACGGACATGTCATACCGCCGCCGAGGAGGGTGTTCTCTGCCGTTACAGATTCACCATGTACTCCGCTATCGGCCACGTATACCCCTTCAGAAGCCTTGAGCGGTTGCTGAGACGAACTGATAACGCTCAGCGCGGGGGTTTTATACAGCCCAGCAGAATAATGCCGCTCTCTCCTTCGCCGGAGCCTTCAGCAACCCGCAAAAGGGCATAACAAAAGGACCCCCGCAGATGCGGGGGTCCTTGAGTATCGCTAGCTGGTGGAGGGTTTCCCCTCCGGCAGATCTTTAGCGAATTGTCGTAAATTTACGGCAATTACTTCAGGATCTTGGTAACACGACCCGAACCAACGGTGCGGCCACCCTCACGGATAGCGAAGCCGAGGCCCTCTTCCATTGCGATTTCCTGGATCAGGGTAACGGTCATCTCGGTGTTGTCACCGGGCATAACCATCTCGGTGCCCTCGGGGAGGGTGATAACGCCGGTCACGTCAGTGGTACGGAAGTAGAACTGAGGACGGTAGTTGGAGTAGAAGGGGTTGTGACGGCCACCCTCATCCTTGGAGAGGATGTAGACATTTGCCTCGAACTCGGTGTGGGGGGTGATGGAGCCCGGCTCCACGACAACCTGACCACGCTCAACATCGTCACGCTTCAGACCACGCAGCAGCAGACCACAGTTCTCGCCTGCCCATGCTTCGTCGAGCTGCTTGTGGAACATCTCGATACCGGTAACGGTGGTCTTCTGAATCGGGCGGATACCGACGATCTCGACCTCGGAGTTGATCTTCAGGGTACCGCGCTCTGCACGACCGGTAACAACGGTGCCACGACCGGTAATGGTGAAGACGTCCTCGATGGGCATGAGGAAGGGCTTGTCCTTCTCACGCACGGGGTCCGGAATGTAGGTGTCGACTGCGTCCATGAGCTCCTCGACCTTAGCAACCCACTCGGGATCGCCTTCGAGAGCCTTCAGTGCGGAAACGCGAACAACGGGAGCGTTGTCGCCGTCGAACTCCTGCGAGGAGAGGAGGTCACGGACCTCCATCTCGACGAGGTCGAGGAGCTCTTCGTCGTCAACCATGTCTGCCTTGTTCAGTGCAACCAGCAGGGTGGGGACGCCAACCTGGCGAGCGAGCAGAACGTGCTCGCGGGTCTGTGCCATGGGGCCGTCGGTAGCAGCAACCACGAGGATTGCGCCGTCCATCTGAGCCGCACCGGTAATCATGTTCTTGACGTAGTCAGCGTGGCCGGGAGCGTCAACGTGTGCGTAGTGGCGCTTCTCGGTCTGGTACTCGATGTGAGCAATGTTAATGGTAATACCGCGCTGGCGCTCCTCAGGAGCGGAGTCGATCATACCGAAGTCGCGCTTCTCGTTCAGGTCCGGGTACTTGTCAGCCAGAACCTTGGAGATTGCTGCGGTCAGGGTGGTCTTACCGTGGTCAACGTGACCAATGGTACCGACGTTAACGTGAGGCTTGGAGCGCTCGAACTTAGCCTTAGCCAAGAGTGTTCCTCCTAGAACGATTGAAAACATGCACGCGGATCTTCGCTCCGGCGCATCCCGTTATAAAACGGTCTAGCGTCTACAATAGCGGATTACGCCGCAGAGATGAAACTGTTCATGCTCTCAATATGGATTTAATTGAAAATTTTAGCGTGGGCCACAGGTTTTTAGCCCGTGGCCCACGGGTGAGACGCGAAAATTACTCGCCGCGGCTCTTCTGGATGATCTCGTCAGCGACGTTCTTGGGAACCTCGCCGTAGCTATCGAATGCCATCGAGAACACTGCACGACCCTGGGTCTTGCCACGCAGGTCGCCAATGTAACCGAACATTTCGGTCAGGGGCACAATAGCCTTGATGATCTTAACGCCGGATGCGTCCTCCATGGAACGAACCTGGCCACGGCGGGAGTTCAGGTCGCCGATAACGTCGCCCATGTACTCCTCGGGGGTACGAACCTCAACGTCCATCAGCGGCTCGAGCAGGACCGGGTTAGCGCGCTTAGCGCCTTCCTTGAAGACCATCGAACCAGCGATCTTGAACGCCATTTCGGAGGAGTCGACGTCGTGGTAAGCACCATCGATCAGGGTTGCCTTCACGCCCACCATCGGGTAGCCAGCGAGGACACCGAATTTCATAGCGTCCTGGATACCAGCGTCGACCGAGGGGATGTACTCGCGAGGAACGCGGCCACCGGTGACCTTGTCCTCGAACAGGTACAGCTCTTCGCCATCCAGGGGCAGGGGCTCGAAGGAGACCTGCACCTTTGCGAACTGACCGGAACCACCGGTCTGCTTCTTGTGGGTGTAGTCGACCTTCTCGACTGCCTTCTTGATGGTCTCGCGGTAAGCAACCTGGGGCTTACCAACGTTAGCCTCAACCTTGAACTCACGCTTCATACGGTCAACAATGATGTCCAGGTGCAGCTCACCCATACCACCAATTTCGGTCTGACCGGTTTCTTCGTTCAGCGAAACGGTGAAGGTGGGGTCCTCAGCGGAGAGCTTCTGGATAGCGGTGGACATCTTCTCCTGGTCACCCTTGGTCTTGGGCTCGATAGCCACGAAGATCACGGGATCGGGGAAGGTCATCGACTCGAGAACAATCGGGTGTGCAGGGTCGCACAGGGTGTCACCGGTGGTGGTGTCCTTCAGACCGATTGCTGCGTAAATGTGACCTGCGGTGATCTCCTCAACAGGGTTCTCCTTGTTGGAGTGCATCTGGAAGAGCTTACCGATACGCTCCTTCTTACCCTTGGTGGAGTTCAGAACCTGCTGGCCCTGAGCTGCGGTACCGGAGTACACACGGGTGTAGGTCAGCTGACCGTAGAACGGGTGAGCTGCAACCTTGAACGCCAGCGCTGCGAAGGGCTCCTCAGCGGATGCCTTACGGGTCAGCTTCTCTTCCTCGTTGGAGGGGTTGGAGCCGACAACGTCCGGAACGTCCAGCGGGGAGGGCAGGTACTCGATCACAGCGTCCAGCATGGGCTGAACACCGCGGTTCTTGAATGCAGAACCACAGAGAACGGGGAATGCCTCACCGGAGATAACCAGCTGACGGATACCAGCCTTAATCTCGGGGATGGTCAGCTCGCCCTCTTCGAGGTACTTCTCCATGAGCTCTTCGCTAGCCTCAGCAACAGCCTCAACCAGCTCAGCGCGGTACTGCTCAGCCTTCTCAACCAGGTCAGCAGGAATGTCCTGAACCTCGTAAGAGGAGCCCATGGTCACATCACCCTTGGCGTCGCCGGGCCAGACGTATGCCTTCATTTCGAGCAGGTCAACAACACCGAGGAAGTCGCTCTCAGCGCCGATGGGGAGCTGAACAACCAGCGGGCGTGCGCCCAGGCGGTCGATGATGGTCTGAACGGTGAAGTAGAAGTCAGCACCCATCTTGTCCATCTTGTTGACGAAGCAGATACGGGGGACATCGTACTTGTCAGCCTGGCGCCAAACGGTCTCAGACTGGGGCTCAACACCTTCCTTGCCGTCGAACACAGCAACTGCGCCGTCGAGGACGCGCAGGGAGCGCTCAACCTCAACGGTGAAGTCGACGTGACCGGGGGTGTCGATAATGTTGATCTGGTTGTCCTTCCAGAAGCAGGTGGTTGCTGCGGAGGTAATGGTAATACCTCGCTCCTGCTCCTGAGCCATCCAGTCCATGGTGGAAGCGCCGTCGTGGGTCTCACCGATCTTGTGGTTAATACCGGTGTAGAACAGAATGCGCTCAGTGGTGGTGGTCTTACCGGCGTCGATGTGCGCCATAATACCGATGTTGCGGACCTTGTTAAGGTCGGTGAACACGTCAAGTGCCACGTTATTCTCCCTAAATGAGATACTCCGAAAGCCTGCCGACTCGAATCGACTCGGCAGGCTCTAAACGGAGAATTACCAGCGGTAGTGTGCGAAGGCCTTGTTGGACTCGGCCATCTTGTGAGTGTCCTCGCGACGCTTCACAGCGGCACCGAGACCATTGGATGCATCCAGGATCTCGTTCATCAGACGCTCAGTCATGGTCTTCTCGCGGCGCTGCTTGGAGAAGCCAACGAGCCAGCGGAGAGCCAGAGCGGTGGAACGGCCGGGGCGAACCTCAACCGGAACCTGGTAGGTTGCACCGCCAACGCGGCGGGAGCGAACCTCGAGAGAAGGCTTGATGTTGTCCATAGCCTTCTTCAGGGTTGCGACCGGGTCAGAACCGGTCTTCTTCTCGACGCCCTCGAGGGCACCGTAGACGATGCGCTCTGCGACGGACTTCTTGCCGTCCAGCAGAACCTTGTTGATCAGCTGGGTGACCAGAGCGGAACCGTAAACAGGATCGTTTACGAGGGGACGCTTGGGAGCGGGACCCTTACGAGGCATTACTTCTTCTCCTTCTTAGCGCCGTAGCGGGAGCGAGCCTGGCCGCGACCCTTAACACCCTGGGTGTCCAGAGCGCCACGAACGATCTTGTAGCGAACACCGGGGAGGTCCTTCACACGACCACCGCGAACGAGCACGATCGAGTGCTCCTGCAGGTTGTGACCCTCACCGGGGATGTATGCGGTAACCTCGACGCCGCCGTTGAGCTTGACACGAGCGACCTTACGCAGTGCCGAGTTCGGCTTCTTCGGGGTGGTGGTGTACACACGGGTGCACACGCCACGCTTCATGGGGTTGCCCTTCAGTGCGGGCGCCTTGGTCTTAACGACCTTGGGAGTCCGGCCCTTACGGACCAGCTGCTGAATAGTAGGCACGTTTTCTCCGTTGCTTGATCAGGTTTCTCGTTAGAGAAGCCCGTATAAACTTACTGGCCCCCATCACGTTGGATGGGTGCTCTCGGTTATCAGAAACGCTCGGATGCATATCCGGTTGGCTTCTATAGGTTCCTCGACATCTCGGCGAGTTCTCAGGGCTAAAATTCCCCACCATCAGAGGTGAAAAAGTTTTTGGGCACGCTTAAAAATGGCATTTAGGCGTCAGCAAAAAGCAACGCCAAAGGACGGTATCCATACTGCCATTGATTCATCATGCCCGCGCCCTCGGGAAATATCCCGCGTAAACCCACCGGGGGTGGATCCTTGTGCACCGAGCTCAAGTACTTCGGATAAGACTATACAGGTTAAATCCCGCTTAATCTAGCGCCTAAGCTGGGATTCTTTGCTTTTAATGCCTCCCCCAGGGGCAAAACCCAATGATTTGCCTCACTTAAATTACATCCTTGGGATTTACCGCTCCCCCACCTGTCTCTTATACACATCTGACGCTGCCGACGATATGCA
>ERZ1030979.94-NODE-94-length-11915-cov-5.057589_pt1 | contig 11915 bp, 8 predicted proteins | sample MGYA00518596_ERZ1030979 | MGnify/ENA primary metagenome ERZ1030979 (study PRJEB33718, sample SAMN03159709) | human skin metagenome | collected 2014-05-20 | study: EMG produced TPA metagenomics assembly of the PRJNA266117 data set (Human skin bacterial metagenome and...
GTCAATATACTCCACAGCGTCCACCAGCGGCTTCTTCTTCTCCGGGGTACGCGGGCGGTGCTTCGCCGGAATGCCGGTAATAATCGAATCCGCCGGATGATCGTTGACGACCACAGCGTTCGCGCCAATAGCGCTATCGGCACCAATAACCACCGGACCCAGCACCTTAGCACCTGCGCCAATGGTCACACGGTCACCAATGGTGGGGTGACGCTTCACCTTCTCCAGGGAGCGACCGCCCAGGGTCACGCCGTGGTACAGCATCACGTCGTCACCAACCTCAGCGGTCTCACCAATGACAATGCCCATGCCATGATCAATGAAGAAACGGCGGCCAATGGTCGCGCCGGGGTGAATCTCCACACCGGTCAGAAAACGAGCAAACTGCGAAAGAGTACGAGCCAGAGCCTTCGTCTCATCCTTCTGCCAAAGCTTATGGGTCAGACGGTGAACCCAAATGGCGTGCATACCCGAATAGTTCAGCGCAATCTCGACAGCGCCGCGCGCAGCAGGATCGTGCTGGCGGACGTTCTCAATATCTTCACGCAGACGCGCAATAAAACTCATGGGTTCCCTTTCCCTCATCGGTCGTGCTGTGTGTATGCGACCTTTCCAAAGGTACCAACAACGGGGCCCTTTCGGCTATTCCCACCGCAATCAGCAACATGATGGACGCACCCGCCCGTATCACTACTCAACCGCGGCGGATGCACGTGGGACGGCAGAAAAGAACAGCCCGGGACCCACAGGGGAGCGGTGGAACAGTTCAGCTCCTCGCCGTACAGTTCGCAGAGTCTCTAATTTCGCAGGGGGCATAGAAACGCCCCGCCTGCCGTGCATGCAACCGGCAGACGGGGCGTAGCGCTATAAACCTGACGCCTCCCGATAACGGGGGCTCAGAAGCTCAATTAGCCGCGGATATCCTCGTACAGAGCGGTAGAGATGTAACGCTCACCGAAGTCGGGAACGATAGCCACAATCAGCTTGTCCTTGTTCTCAGACTTCTTAGCCTCCTCCAGAGCAGCCCACACAGCCGCACCGGAAGAAATACCGCCCAGAATACCTTCCTGGGTAGCCAGCAGGCGGGAGGTGCGCATAGCGTCCTCAGCGCTGACCGGAGTCACCGAATCGTAGATGCCGCGGTTCAGGGTGTCGGGAACAAAGTTAGCGCCCAGGCCCTGAATCTTGTGGGGGCCAACGCGACCCTCGGAGAGCAGCGGGGAGTCCTTCGGCTCAACCGCAACAACCTTCACGTTCGGGTTCTGCTCCTTCAGGTACTTACCGGTACCGGAGATGGTACCGCCGGTGCCAATACCCGCCACGAAAATGTCGACCTTACCGTCGGTTGCTTCCCAAATCTCGGGGCCGGTGGTGTTGTAGTGAATGGTGGGGTTCGCCTCGTTGGAGAACTGAGACGCCAGGATAGCGTTCTCGGTGGTCGCAACGATTTCCTTAGCCTTCTCCACAGCGCCGCGCATACCCTCGGTACCGGGGGTCAGCACAATCTGAGCACCGTAAGCGCGCAGCAGCACGCGACGCTCAGCAGACATGGTCTCCGGCATGGTCAGGATGACGCGGTAACCGCGAGCAGCACCCACCATAGCCAGCGCAATACCGGTGTTGCCGGAAGTACCCTCAACAATGGTGCCGCCGGGCTTCAGCGCACCCGACTTCTCAGCAGCGTCAATGATGGCGCGACCGATACGGTCCTTGACCGAACCTGCGGGATTGTAGAACTCAAGCTTGACCGCTACGTTACCGGGAAGGCCCTCGTCCAGTCGGTTCAGCTTAACCAGGGGGGTCTGGCCGGTTGCTTCAACAATGCTGTTGAGAATCTTTGCCATGGGGTGCTCCTTCATGAGCTTGGGGGGAGGCCAGCCGCGACGGGGTCTCCGCAATGAATAATCGGTTACGTGGCAACTCTACTACGCACAGGACGCGGGGGTAAGCCTGCTGTCACAGTTCGTAATAATGCCAGAGAAAAACCTCAAGGAACGAGGTTCAGAAAGAGGGTACAGAAAAGCGCCGCACAAACCCTTTCTCGACAAAGGACGATGAATGTGCGGCGCTCTCTAGAAACATTATGTAGCCCAAAAGACAACCTCTGTATATAAGAGTAGTGATGAACTCCGTTCACCGCAAGCTGGAGCCACAAATTTTATTGCCATCAATGGAAAAACAGTAAAAAACTGCATCCTGAGATGGAAAAGACGCAAAAGCGGGGGAGAAAACCAGTCTCAGAGGACTAGTTGATGTCCATGTGAAGGTCCCACTTGTTGTTCAGGTAGCGGCCAACAGCCTCACCGAACATCTTCACCTGACGCTTATCAGCCGCCACGGTCTGCTCCTTGCCGTCCTTGAACAGCTTCTCACCCAGGTCCACGTTCAGAGTCACGGTCCAGTTGTACGCACCCTGCGCCAGAACCGGCTGCTTGGTGCCAATGGTCAAAGTAGCGGTCGGGTTCACGTACCAGGTCTTCTTCTCATCAATACCTGCCTTGGTGGAGTCCGCGTACTTCTTCATCGCCGCCAGGGTCTCCTGGTCGGTGCTGACCTCGTTCATGTAGTGCATATCGCCGGTACGCAGCAGGTACTCAAATGCCGCACCGAAGTACGCCAGAGCCGCCGCAAAGCCAGCCACCGAGTTCTGGTGCATAGCCTCCGGAACAATCGGGGACGGTACGTTCTGCGGAGGGTGCTCAGCGTTACCCGGCTGGTACTCGCCGTGATCCTCCATCTTCTCCAGCTTCGCTACGCCGCTGTAATCCTTATTGTCGTTAGGCAGCGGAGAGTTCGTCGCAGTAGCCGAAGCCGACGCAGAAGCGGACGAGGAAGCAGACGCCGATGCAGAAGTAGAGGACGAGGCGGTAGCAGACTCAGAAGCTGCAGTAGAAGCGCTCTCAGAGCCAGAAGCGGAAGCAGACGCCTCAGAAGTAGCCTTAGAGCCACAAGCCGCCAGCAAAGCCATGGAGCTGACGCCCAGTACACCCAGCGCCGCGCGGCGGGTCAGGTTCTCGGACATAGTGATACCTTTCAGTCAGTCGGTGATTGCAACCAGTTTAGCCGCAAACCCAACAGGATACAGAGTCGAGTGGACGAAGCGTGAGAAGCGCCTCACAGATAAAAGCGTTATGACGAACTATGACGCCGCGGAGGTAGCGGACGCCTCAGCAGAAGCGGCGGCAGAAGAGGGCACAGAAGCCGAACCAGATGCTGTCGCGCTCGCGGAGGAAACACCGCCCTGAACAGTGGCACCGTACGCCATGCTCAGCTCCCACATCTTAGAATCAGCGTGGTAGCGGCCGCGGAAATCACACTCCTGAACCGTCACCTGAGAAGCCGGACCCGCTGCAGTAGCAGAAGCACTCGGGGACGCCGCATCAGACACCAGCGCATCCTCAGAAGGCTCAGTAGGCTCAGCAGAAGTACTCGCGGAGGCGACCACCGGCTGGATCTTGCCCTCAGCCACCGCCTCCGCACCGAAGTCCAGAGTGTACTTGCCCTTAAACAGTAGATTGCCATCACTCATAATGGACGGCTGAGCGCTTGCCAGAGCATAGGAAGCCGACGGGTTCACATACCAGGAACCCTTCTCCACACCCGCAAGAATAGAAGCCGACAGAGCATCCACCTCCGAGCGAGTCTTCGACGACAGCTGAATACCGGTCGAGAACGCATCCGTGCTACCGGTCTTCACCAGATAATCCATAGCCGCCGCAAAATAAGCAATCGCCTCATGAAAACCCGTCACCGTATTCGCCGACAGAGCATCAGTCACCTTCGGCTTCGGAGCATTACGCGGCGGATGATCCACCGTGCCCTGCTCATAATTCACCGCACTCTCATAGTGGGTGTACTCCACCAGACCCGAATAGTTCTGACCATCATCGCTGTACCCGTTCGGGTTAGCACTCGACTTCGAACCGTTCAGGCTACCACCCTGAGAACCCGACTGCTGGCTAGATCCGCCCGAACCGCAAGCGCTCAACAGCGCCGCAGAACCGGCAACAGCAGAAACGCCCACACCCAGGCGCAACAGGGAGCGGCGAGAGAAAGAAGACTGAGAAAAAGAAGACATAAGAGAAAAACCTTGAATCCAGGAAAGCTCGTTACTACCAGAGTAAAACAGATCATGCCCTAACCCGAGTGCGAGTTAGGGCATGATGCCTCATCCATCTGAGGGCTTAAAGGTTGTCACCATTAGAATTGCCGCCATTACCGGAGTTACCGGAATTGCCAGCATTACCATCGTTAGCGGCACCACCGCTGGCACCACCATTAGCGCCGCCATTCTGCGGCTGAGCCGATGCCTGAGCCTCGTACTCATCCTGAATAGTCAAAGTCCAGTCATTATCGTGGCGCACACCGGTAATCACCAGACCGCGCTCAGTACGGCGCACCTTCTCAGACATCTCCGCAGGAGCACCGTCAATCACCACGGTCGGACCCAAATCAATCACCAAGTCAAAGGTCCACTGCACGCTCTTCTTCACCAGCGCAGGAACCGCAGTGAACGCAGACATGGTCACCTTCGGCGACACAAACCAGTCACGATTCTGCGAGCTCTCATTCGACTCATCCATAAACGAGGAGAACGACGCAACGAACTTCTCATCAGCCTTCGACTCACGCAGCGGAGCCGCATCACCGGTCAGCACCAGGTAGTTAATCGCCGCATACACGAACGCAATCGAATCGTACAGACCCTGCACCGAGTTCTCCGAAGCGCTCGCCGGGCGCTTAGGGAACGGCACGTTCTGAGCGGGCGCAGACTCGGTCGCCGGAACGAAAGTACCCTTCTTCTCATAGTTGTCGAAGGTGACCTCGCCGCTAAAATCAGTACGCGAAGAAGCCGAAGGGGAAATCTGAGGGGTATCCGCATCAGCGTTTTCACTGGTGGAAGAAGAACCACCGCACGCAACCAGTAGGGCGCTCAAAGACACGCCCGCAACGCCCGCACCCGCGTAACGCAGAGCAGTACGGCGGCTGATGCCGGTAGTGGAACTGGGAAGCCCGGAGGTCATGGGGAAAAGCGCCACGGAGTACCTTTCGAGTGAGAATCTCAGGTGAGAGACGAGTGAGAGTGCGCCTCGACGAGCGGATATCACACGCGGACATCCCTCTAGAGACAGTCCTAAGTATAACGCGCCCCCGCCTTCACACCCGTGCGTACCAGCGCTCAAACGAGCGTGATATGCCGCCCATCAGCGAACTTACCGCAAGCAGCGGCACCAGTACACCGAGGGGGTACAGGGCACAGTGAAGGAGAGGACGCGTTCAACGTCTATAGGGGTTGTTTATAGGGATTGTCTATAGGGGAGGGGCTACTGGGCGCCCCCGGCGGGAGCAGCATCTGCACCGGCGGCACCATTCTGAGCGGCACCGGGCTCAGGAGCACCGGGAGCTACACTCGGCTGAGCCGTCGTAGCGGCAGGCTGAGTCGCCACAGTCTGCGCGGGAGCCGCAGGCGCCTGGGTAGCGGCAGGCTGAGGAGCCTGAACCGCGCCACCCTGACCAGCAGAATCCTGACCGACACCACCATTCTGGGATCCAGTGTACTGACGGGAACCGTTCTGGGCGGCAGGAGCCTGCGCACCACCGTTCTGCGCGGCACCATTCTGAGCAGTGCCCTGAGCCGCGCCGTTACCCGAAGTATTCGCACCGGCGTTCGCGCCAGCATTAGCCGCCACGGTGCTGTCATCAGTCACCGTCGGGGTATAGGTCGAGGAAGGATGCGCACGCGGAGTCTGCGTCGGCTTCGGGGTCAACGCGGGATCGTACTGCTGAGGCGAGATGACGACCCAGCGTTTCGCCTCCTCATCGTACTCAGCGTAGAGAGCCTTAATCTCCTGTGCCTCAGTGTCTTCCAGAGGCTTGGTCGTATTAGTCGCCTTCTCAACCTGCATACCGTGCGCCTGAGTTACGGTGCACGCCCACGCATACTTAGTGCCGCGGGTCGTCGGCTGCTTATCGGTCAGACGGAACGTCCACTCGCCGCCCACCAGCCAGTTCGTGCCGGTCGCGTAGAACACACGCAGCTTCTCCAGCGCCGCACGGTTGGTAGAGTTCTGAGCCTGAACCACCTGCAGAGCAGGACCGGGGTCACCGGTCATGCGGGCATAGTTCACCGCCGCCGCAAAATACGCGAAAGTGGCGCGCAGACCGCGGGCGTTCTTGTCGTACATGCTCTCATCCTCAATCGGGAAGGGCACGGCACTCGCCTTAGAATCAACGCTTGCCGGGCCGGCGGTCGGCTCAATCGTGTACACCTGACCGGTTTCCGGGTCGGTGCTACTCATCGGGGCTGCACCGTTGCCCGCAACATACTTGGTCCACTTCAGCTCGCCCGACAGGTTGTCGTAGGCACCCGCAATCGAAGCGGAAGCAGTGGGGGAGGCAGTCGCCTCCTCAGTCTTTTTGGAACCGCAAGCGGCAAGCATCGCACCCAGGGCGGCGGTGCCCGTAAGCGCAATAAAGTGGCGGCGGCTGTGAATCATAGCGATCCCCTTGAATGTGCTGTGATGCGGAAGTATCGGTGATAAGTGAAGAGCTCACGCTCCAATTCTCAGCCTAACATCACGCCCCCTACAGGAGGGCGCGAAGCAGTCACCCGCAGGGCGGGTAGATGCGTATTGAGGCGAAAATGGGCGGACCTCATCTAACCCCTAGCCTATAGATTTCACGCGTGGCACACAAAATAAAAGCCCTCATCCGTGCCTCATATCACCCAATATGACGGGTTCTTTGAGGCACGGATGTAAAGAAGCTTTAGGCTGAGCCTCGAATATAACGAGTCGCCTTCGAGGGGCTGCTCGCGTGAGGGGTCGGGTGTGCACTTGGAGTATTCGTGGAGGGTTCAGGGTTAGCCGCAGGGGTGGCGGTAGCGCTCGGGGAGCTCTTGGGGTCCTCAAGCATCTGCCAGCCCTCTTCACCAAAGTAGACGTAAGCATCCGCCTTCTGATTGCTGCCGTAGATACCGGTGAGCTGCTCACGCTGACGGGTCTCATGGTTGAACAGGAACGCGTTCTCGTCCACCTTCAGGGTTGCCTTCCAGCAGTAGACGTCCTGCTCGGTAGCGGGCACCGGCTGCGGGGAGCTCAGGTTAATGCACATGGGGTGGTTGTTCTTAGAGACCAGCCAGCCGATGTTGTAGCGGTAGATATCGCGGTACATCTGCGCCATCTGACTAAAGTGCTCCTGGCCGGGCAGACCCATGAAAGGATCGGTATCGCCGGTGAGGAGCATATAGTTCTGCGCCGCACCCCAGTACTGCAGGAAGGCGTGCAGGCCCTCGACGGTGCGCTCTTTAGCTTCCGGGGGCATGGTGGGGCGGGGGACATTGACGGCTCGATGGATCAGGGTGCCGTTCGAGAAATTCCCGGAACGCTCAAAGAACTGATCCGGCAGAAGAGCCGGTCCGCGACCATCCAGAGCCGATGCGGGCAGGGGCTCGGTGTGCGTAATGCTACGCGTGGTGGTTGCAGATTTGGTCTGGGGGCTCTGAGAATCAGCCTTAGCAGGGGAAGGGTTAGCGAGTGGTTGAGGGCGAGAAACTGCGCTGGGACTGCAGGCGCTTGTGAGTGCACTCAACGCTGCTCCGGAAGAAAGAGCAAGAAGATGGCGACGTGACAGCGAACCGAACATACGCAACCTTTCGCAAGAGTAAAGACGGGCAGGCAGTAACGGGTAGCTCGGATGCAGTGAACCTCAATGGCAGTAACTCTTGATTGCAGCTGTGTGAGGGATCGGTGAGCGTTCCCGATGGGTGTGGCATACCGCGGTGAGTGCGGATGCGATAGAAAGGGCAGGTTAGAAACCTCCTGGGGGTTCGGTGTGGATTATGACCTGCCTGGTTGTCGTGCTCAACGATTCTAAGCGTACTTTCAGGTTCAAAATAACCATATCTGCGCTTAAAGGTAAAAAGTTATCAAATCTTAATATTTGCCCGTTTTATGCGGGTTGTAAAACGTACCAATGTGTTCCGGATAACCGCATTGAAATGTGCTGATTTCCCGCGGAAAATCAAGGATTTTCTCACCTGTTCTTCTTGTGAATAAATCATAAATTGGAGTTGTTGCACCATGTGTGCAAGTAGTATCTCAACCTCTTCAGGTTGTCCAAACACCTATCAAAAACACCTCAATATGAGCCCCCAAACAACCCGTAGCCGTAACGCGCCCACCGCAACGCCCACACATGGCATGAAGCAGGTGCACCCTATGGGACAATAGCGCTGTGACTACCACCGACTATGCGCAGCTCAAAGCAGCTCGCGAACTGCTCACTCGAATCCCCCTTCCGCTCGACGTAGAAGCCGACGAAACCCCCGGCACCCCCTACACCGTCGCCCACGACGGCACCGCCGAGCACGGCACCGCCACCGCGCGCACCCTACTCGCCGCCATGGCACGCCAACTCGATGACTACATCCTGCCGCGCAGCGCCAGCGTCGACAACCCCCTCACCATCGTGGTCGGAGGCTCCACCGGCGCCGGCAAATCCACCCTCGTCAACACCCTGCTCGGCGAACCGCTCACCCAGTCCGGCGCGATTCGACCCACCACCCGCCACCCCGTACTCCTGCACCGCGCAGAAGACGAAGCGGCGCTATCACCCGAACGCTTCCTGCCCACCCTGCCGCGCACCCGCACCTCCGGCATGAACGCCGGATCGCAGGCACTACCCGGCCTCGACCCGAAGATTGCGCGCGCCCTCATTCCTATTACTACCTCGGCGCTACCGCAGGGCATCGCACTCATCGACGCACCCGATATCGACTCCGTCTCCGAGGAAAACCGCACCCTCGCCAAGGAACTGCTCTCCGCCGCAGACCTGTGGCTCTTCGTCACCACCGCCAACCGCTACGCCGACGCCGTGCCCTGGGAACTGCTCCACGAAGCAGCCGCACGCTCCATCGCCATCGCTGTGGTGCTCAACCGCGTGCCCGAAGGCGACGAAGAAGCCATCGAAAACGACCTGCGACGCATGCTCAACGAAGCCGGAATCCACGCCGTACTGATTCACACCGTCACCGAACAGCCGCGTGACGAAAGCGGCATGCTCGCCCCCGTCAGCCTCGCCCCGCTGACCCTGTGGATTCGCGAACTCGGCGCCGACGCACCCGCCCGCGCCGCCATCGCCCGGCAGACCCTCGCCGGTGCCGTCGAAACCCTCGCCGGGAACCTGCAGGTGCTCGCCGCCGAACAGGCACGCCAGCAGGCAGCACACCAGTCGCTTGCCACCATCGCCGCCGAAGAATACGAAGACGCGCTGACCACCATCGACGGCGCGCTCTCCGACGGCTCGCTGCTACGCGGCGAAGTGCTCTCGCGCTGGCACGACTTCGTAGGAACCGGCGACTTCTTCCGCTCCCTCGACAGCACCATCGGCCGCCTGCGCGACCGCGTCGGCTCTGCCCTGCGAGGCCAGCCGGCCGCCGCCCAGAAGGTAGAAGACGCCCTCGAAAGCGGCATCCACGCCGTCGTGCTGGATGCAGCCGCCCGTGCCTCCGAAAACACCCGCACCCGCTGGCGTGCCAGCCGCGCCGGACGCTCCCTGCTGGCGCGCCTTGATGCGCCGCAGGCTGTTTCTGTTGCGCCGCAGACTGCCTCCGCCGCACCCGAACAGAACGCAGGCATAAACGGTGAGGCGAAGGGCAACAAAGCGAAGGGTGACGAGGCGAAGAGTGAAGTGCAGTCCGCCGAGGACATCTTCTCCGCAGCCGTTGCCGAGCAGATTCGCCTCTGGCAGGGTTCCGTCCTCGAAATGATCCGCGAAGAAGGTGCCGACAAGCGCAAACGTGCCCGCTTCTTCTCCTTGGGCGTGAACGCCGCCGCCGTGATGCTCATGGTCGCCGCGTTCAGCCTCACCGGCGGCATCACCGGTATTGAGGCGGGTATTGCCGGCGGTAGCGGCGTGGTCGGCACCAAGCTGCTCGAGTCCATCTTCGGTGAAGACGCGGTGCGCCGCATGGCAACCCGCGCCCGCACCGACCTGCTCGAACGCATGGCGGATCTGCTCACCGAGCACGCTCAGCCCTTCACCGCCGTACTGGAAGAAACCGACCCGCAGGCTGACGCCGAGGACATTCACCGCGCCGCCGAGCAGGTGCAGGCAATCGCCGCAGAAATGAGCGCCCAGAGTCAAACCACACAGCGCCAAGCCGCAGCCCACACTAACGGCACGGTTGCCCGCTAAACCACTCCGGACAGGCACCCCCGCACCACAGACGAAGAAAAACGCACTATGACTACTCCCGAGAAGAAACTCGAGAACACACTCGAGAACAAAGCCGCTGAGCGCCATACCGAGCGAGGCGCCACCCCCGCCGTGGCAACCTCGCCCTTCGCGCGCTCCGTCGCATCCCTGAAGGACGCCATCAGCTACGGTGAAGGACGAGTCCCCGAAACTGTGCTGCTCGACGCCGCCGAAACCCTCGAACGCCTCAGCCAGCGCCGCGAACTCTCCACCGAACACACCGTCATCGGCTTCTTCGGCGCGACCGGCAGCGGCAAATCCACGCTCTTCAACGCCATCGCCGGGCAGAACATTGCCCTCTCCGCGCCCACACGCCCGACCACCTCCACCGTGCAGGCGGCAATCTGGGAAGCAGAAGGCAGCGAAGAGCTACTTGACTGGCTCGGTATCGACAAGCGCGTCTACCCGCAAACTCAGGCGCTCGCCGCCGAAGGATAGGCAACCGAGGGTAATAAGGCAACCGGGGGAGTGGCTGCACCCAATACCGTCACCGAACCGGCGCCCGGACTCTTCAACCGCATCCGCCGAGCCGTCGGTGGACGCGGCGAAATGCGCACCCGCACCGGCGGCCTCATCCTGCTGGACATGCCCGACTTCGACTCTGTCACCACCGCCAACCGCGACCTCGCCGCCCGCATGATGCGCTACGTGGACGTACTCGTCTGGGTTGTCGACCCCCAAAAATACGCCGACGCCGTCATCCACCGCGACTTCATGGTGCCGCTTGCCGCCTCCGGCGCGCAGGCACTCTGCGTGCTCAACCAGGCGGATAAACTCGCACCCGCCGAGGTGCCCGCCGTGCTCGCATCCCTCACCCGTCTGCTCCAGGCTGAGGGCACCGAAGCGCACCTGCTCGCCGCACCCATCGCCGTCTCCGCACGAACCGGTGAGGGCGTGGACGTGCTCCGCGACCTGCTCGCCCAGGTAGCCGCCGCCAAGAGCCTGTCCCTGCAGCGAACCGACGCGCAGCTGCACGCCACCGCCTCCCAACTGCGCACCTACGCCGGGGGAGAAGGGACCGTGCTCGCCGGAGCCTACGCCCTCGAAGCGGAACAGAAGCTCGTGAAGGCATGCTACACCTCCAGCCAGGCAGAGCAGGTTTTGCAGGCGGCAACCGCCTCCTACCGTCGCGCCGCGGGTCAGCACACCGGCTGGATCCTAACCCGCTGGATGAGCCGCCTGAAAGCTGACCCCCTGCGCCGCCTACACCTGGGGCAGCAAGAGGAAACGAAGAGCATGTCTAAGGCTGAGAAGTCCGCGGGTATGCTCGGTTCCGATAGCGAGAACGCACCCGAGCTGGTGGCATCCTCACTACCTCCGCTGAGCGCCGCGCAGAAGGCACGCATGGCAAACGCCGTGCGCCAATACAGCAAGCAGATGGCGGCCCGCATCGACGAACCGTGGAAGCGCAGCATGAAGGAAGCCGCCCTCTCCCGCGAGGCGGAGCTTCCCGAACTGCTCGAACGCGATATGGTGCGCATCGACTACGGTCTGGGCCGCATCCGCGCCCCCTGGGTCATCTTCAATGCCCTGCAGTGGATCGCGCTACTGAGCGCCCTGGTAGGCGTCGGCTGGCTGACCCTCATCTCCGGCATGGCGTACCTGCAGATTCAACTGCCGCCCGCCCCGACCCCCGAAGCTGTCTCTTATACACATCT
>ERZ1030979.97-NODE-97-length-11749-cov-34.357961_pt1 | contig 11749 bp, 10 predicted proteins | sample MGYA00518596_ERZ1030979 | MGnify/ENA primary metagenome ERZ1030979 (study PRJEB33718, sample SAMN03159709) | human skin metagenome | collected 2014-05-20 | study: EMG produced TPA metagenomics assembly of the PRJNA266117 data set (Human skin bacterial metagenome...
GTGGAGCATAGGGGATTCGAACCCCTGACCTCTTCCATGCCATGGAAGCGCGCTACCAACTGCGCCAATGCCCCAGAAACCCGCTCGTAAAGCCAGTCTCAAGCATCTCCCGTTCCCGGGCGACTCGTAGAACTTTAGCGGATCATGCCCCCTTTGCAAAATCGACGTCCACGGGCACCGGGACACCACAGTTATAGGCCATGAGACGCCATGGTGAAAGGAACCCTCTAGCCTCGACGACGTCCTCCGGCAGGTGGTCAACAATCGACCATGAACAGTTATCAAGACCGCCCATGCATCGTGAGGCACCGTAGTCGCCGCCGAGCAGCCAGCAGATTCCGGTCCGCAGCGCGAACCCGTGGGCCACGAGGATGATCGTTCCGCCAGCGTACCGCGCGACAACGTCCTGACACACGGCAACGATTCGATCCGCGACCTCGCTCGCCGTCTCCCCATTGGCGCGCCGGTAATCGATAGGGCTGACCACACCTGCTGCGTACTCAGGGTCGTTGCGACGCAGGTCCGCAGCCCGTTGTCCCGACCAACGTCCGACATCGATCTCGATGAGTCGATCATCCAACTGCACGCCCAATCCAGCACAAGCGCCGATTGCCTGAGCTGTGTCGCGCGCACGTTGTAGCGGAGAAGCGATGATCGCGTCAGGTTCCATCGCGGCAATGACTTGAGCCACCGTAAATGCCTGACGGCGCCCCACCTCATCCAACGGCATGTCGAGACGGCCCTGGAGCCGACCCTCTACATTGAACGCCGTCCTGCCGTGCCGCACGAACACGAGACGCGTTCGATCGCTCACTGCGCGTCTGTCCCTACGTCCGTGGGGACAGACATCTCATCTTCAGGAAGTCGGAGATCGACCGACGGGCAGTCCTTCCACAGTCTCTCCAGGGAGTACAACTCGCGCTCCTCCTGATGCTGCACGTGCACCACGATGTCGATGTAGTCGAGCAGCACCCAGCGGTTCTCTCGTTCTCCCTCGCGACGTGCACGATGGGCCTTGTGCTCGTGCATGGCTTTGTCGACAGCATCTACGACCGCCGAGACCTGACGCTCGTTGGCCGCCGAGATGACAACGAAGATATCGGTAATGGCAAGATGCTCCGAGACATCGAGGGCAACGATATCGAAGCCCTTCTTGTCAAGGGCAGCGTATGCCACTACGCGGGCAAGCTCGATGGCATATTCAGTGGCGCTCAATGATCCTCCGGAGTGGTCTTGTCGTTGTTGTCGCGGTAAAGACCGCGCTTGTTGATGTACTGCACGATGCCGTCCGGCACGAGATACCAGATTGGCATGTCCTCGCTGACTCGCTGACGGCAATCAGTTGATGAGATGGCCATCGCAGGCACCTCGAGAAGAGTGACCTTCTCTGCTGGCAAGTGAGAAATGTCCTTAGTTCCCAGCGGCACCCCGGGCCGCGACACCCCGATAAAATGCGCCAGGTCAAACAATTCGTCGGCCCCACGCCAGGTAAGGATCTGACTCAGAGCATCAGCGCCAGTGATGAAGAACAGGTCCACATCACTGCCACGCTCCCGGCGCAGATCCTTGAGGGTGTCGACGGTGTACGTGTCCCCCGGACGATCGATATCGACCCGCGACACCGAAAAAGACGGATTCGACGCCGTCGCGATGACGGTCATGAGGTAGCGATCCTCGGCCTGCGAAACCCTGCGTCCCTTCTTTTGCCAAGGCACGCCGGTGGGAACGAAAACGACCTCGTCGAGGTCGAATCTGGCCGCAACCTCCGAGGCTGCGACGAGGTGGCCATGATGAATGGGGTCGAAGGTGCCACCCATCACCCCGAGCCGGTAGCGGCGTCCGTTGTGGACCCGCGCCAGCCCCAGCTCAACACTTGGCATCAGGAATGCGGCCGACCCTTGCCGATACCACGGACGATAGCCAACGCGATCAGCAGAACCAGCAGCGTCAAGATGCCGACGACGAGGGCCGACGACTCCATCAGGAGAGGAACGATACTCATGACGTCTCAGCCTATCCCACAACCGCCCCACGACAACCGTTAAACGGTCACGGACGGGTCTGACCGTCCCCGCGCAGGACATAGGTTGTCGTCGTCATTTCCCGCAGGCCCATCGGCCCGCGCGCATGGAGCTTCTGGGTAGAAATGCCGATCTCGGCACCGAATCCGAACTCGCCACCGTCAACGAATCGGCTGGAGCAATTCACCAGCACCGCCGCAGCATCAACGCTTGAAGCGAAAAACTCCTGCGAAGACATCGACTTAGTGACGATGGTTTCCGAATGTCCTGAACCATGCTTGGCGATGTGATCGACCGCTTCTTCCAGATCGTCCACAATGCGCAGCGCGAGGTCCAGGGACAAGTACTCGTTGTCATATTCATCAGGGGCGGCAGGAACGATCCTCGGATCCAGTCGGATGCTCTCTTCATCACCGTGTACCGTGACTCCGCGTTCGCTCATGGCGTCGACCAATGGGCGCACTGCCGAATCCGCAATTCCTCGATGCACCAAAACCGTCTCGATGGCATTGCACACGCTGGGACGCTGGGTTTTAGCATTGACGGCAATATTGACCGCCATCTCCACATCGGCGCTAACGTCAATGACGAGGTGGCAGTTGCCGGTCCCGGTCTGGATGACGGGAACCTTGGCTCCGGTCACGACGGCGTTGATGAGCCCGGCACCGCCGCGCGGAATGAGCAAGTCGACGTATCCTCGGGCAGCCATGAGTTCATCGGTGACCTCGTGGCCGCCCTCGACGAGTTGCACCGCCTCACGAATCTCCTCAGGCAGCCGGGATCGCATCGCCGCAATCACTGCCCGGTTGGACTCTAGGGCCGACGAAGATCCTCGCAACAGACACGCATTTCCAGACTTCAAGCAAATACCCGCCGCATCAGAGGTGACATTGGGGCGAGCCTCGTAAATGATCCCGATGACACCGATCGGCACCCGGACCTGTTCTACCTTGACCCCCAGCGGAGTGTGCCAGCCGCGCACCACCTCGCCGACGGGATCGTCGAGATGAGCAACCCCCTCCAAACCGACAGCCATCCCTTCGATCCGCTCCGGGGTAAGGGTCAAACGGTCGAGGAGAGCTTCGTCCATCCCAGCATCGCGACCGCGATCGACGTCAGCACCGTTGGCAGCAAGGATCTCGTCGACGCCTTTACGTAACCCGATAGCCATTGCCGCCAAGAGGTCGTCTTTGTCGATGCGACGCAGCCGACGCAACACCGTGGCGGCAGATCGGGCAGCTATGGCCTGTTCGATGACTCGCGAGCTCATGGCCATATGGTATTCGTCAGCTGAGCATCACTCACCTGATAACCAGACCGTGAGTCAGGACGTCACCCTTGACCCGCTACTTTTCTGGTTCCTCGACGACGGCTCAGCTTTACGACGACGACTCAGCACCATGGCATCGCGGTGGATGATCTCGCGAGAGGCCGCCGGGCCCATTTCTGCGGCCAGCCAGGCACTCGAACGTCCCCTCATGACGCGCACCTCATCATGGGAGAACTGGGCGATACCGCGACCAACAACTCGACCGTCGGAGGCCAGGATCGTCACTGGGTCGCCTGCTTGGAAATCCCCGTGTACCCGAGTCACACCCACCGCCAACAACGAGGAATGACGCTGTGTCAAAGCTTCGACAGCTCCGTCGTCGATGACGATCTGTCCCTGCGGGGTGGCAGCGTCGGCCAACCACAGCAACCGTCGGGGCCGTCGCGTCGCCAGCGGGCGGAAGTAGGTACCCACGGGGGCACCAGCCAGAACGTCCGGGGCATCCACCGCCGCTGCGAGTACCACCGGTACCCCGGCACAGGTGGCCATTCGGGCGGCTTCAAGTTTCGTGGTCATGCCGCCGGTTCCCACCCCCGAACCAGCTTTATGGGTATCGACATCCAATGTGTCGATGTCCTCCACAACCTCCACGCGACGAGCATCCGGTGAATCCGGATGGGCGGTGTACAAGGCGTCAACGTCAGAGAGCAGAATGAGGGCTTGAGCGCGCACCAGCTCGGCTACCAGGGCAGCAAGCCGATCATTATCGCCAAACCGAATTTCTCCGGTGGCGACCGTGTCGTTCTCGTTGACGATCGGCACGACGCCCAACCCCAGCAAAGTGTCGAGGGTTGACCAGGCATTGCGGTACGAGGTGGGCCGCACCAGGTCATTGACGGTGAGTAGTACCTGCCCCACCCGCAACCCGTGACTGGCAAACCTCGACGCGTAGTGAGCCAGTAAAATACCTTGTCCCACCGACGCGGCCGCTTGCTTGCCAGCCAAAGTGCGCGGACGATGAGTTATCCCCATGGCGGGAAATCCGGTGGCAATCGCCCCGGAACTCACCAGGACGACACGCCGGCCGACCGCGATGACCTCACTCAGCGCATCAACCAGGTCGTCAACACGACGAACGTCAATCCCGCCACCAGGAAGAGTCAAAGAGGAAGATCCGACCTTGACCACCAGGGTGGCGGCCCCGCATATGGCTCCGCGCTGATCAGTCACGGCCCTCGAACCACTCCTCTTCGGCAACACGGGCGCGCCACGACTCTCCGCGCAGGTCACGACCGACCTGACCATACTCCTCTCGAGCACGATGATATTCGCGGTCCATCTCCCGACGACGAGTAGCCGAAGGACGCTCGGACTTCAAGCGCTGGTCCTCGCCACGGCGAGACAGCAGCTCAGCGCCCGACTCAATCTGCGGGGCAAAGTCGAAAATGACGGCGTCCTCACCACCGACAGCGACAGCGTCACCAGCGATGGCGCCCACAGCCAACAATTCCTCCTCGACACCCAAACGATTCAGGCGATCCGACAAGTATCCGACGGCCTCTGGATTGTTGAAGTCAGTCTGGGCAACCCAGCGAGTCGGTTTGTCGCCAGTCACGCGCCACAGGAACCCGCCTTCGCCGTCACCCTGACGTTTGATGGAGAAAGCCTGGCGCTCATTCTTGGGCTCGGGTCGAATGACGATGCGCTCCGGCTCGGGCTCAGGCTCGTTGTCGCGGGCCTTCTCGACCAACTCGGCCATCGCGAATTTGAGCGAATTAAGCCCTTCCCCCGATTTCGTCGAGACTCGAAATACCGGCCAGCCACGCTCGGCGACGTCATCGAAGATGATATCGGCTAGATCAGCGGCATCAGGAACGTCAACCTTGTTGAGCACCACCAGGCGCGGACGATCCTCAAGCCCACCGTGGGCAATAAGCTCCCCCTCAATAACGTCGAGATCACTGACCGGGTCACGGCCAGGCTCGTAGGTGGCACAGTCAATGACGTGGACGATGGCCCGGCACCGCTCAATGTGGCGCAAAAAATCGAATCCCAGCCCCTTTCCCACAGACGCCCCTGGAATGAGGCCGGGCACGTCGGCAACGGTATATGTTGTCTCCCCCGCGACGACCACACCTAAGTTCGGCACCAGGGTGGTGAATGGGTAGTCAGCAATCTTCGGCTTAGCCCGCGAGATCGCCGCGATGAGGCTGGACTTTCCCGCCGAAGGAAATCCCACCAAGCCGATGTCGGCGACCACCTTGAGCTCGAGCAGGATCTTGCGTTCCTCCCCGGCCTCACCGAGCAGGGCAAAACCGGGAGCCTTGCGAGCCGAGTTCGCAAGAGCTGCGTTACCGAGGCCACCGCGACCACCAGCCGCAACGACGAGTTCAGCCCCCACCCCAACGAGGTCTCCTAGCAGCTCGCCCGTGTCAGCGTCAGAGACGACCGTGCCCTCTGGGACGGCCAAGATCATGTCGGATCCATTGGCCCCAGCCTGGTTATCACCGCGTCCGGACTCGCCATTCGTCGCCTTACGGGTGGACTGCCAGTGATAGTCCACAAGAGTCGTCACTTGAGGATCAACGCGCAAGATTACAGACCCGCCATGGCCGCCGTTGCCACCGTCGGGGCCCCCCAACGGCTTGAACTTCTCACGCTTGACAGAGGCGCAGCCATGTCCTCCCTTGCCCGCCACGGCGGTCAGCGTCGCGCGGTCCACGAAGGACGGGATGGCCATGTTCTCTCCTCAGAAAATGGAATCGGGCCTTCCGACCCAGGACAGATAACCAGTTTAGACGCTAGGACGCGTCACCCGGCCCCCGTGATACGTCTCGAGCTCTCAGGCCTGTCCCGGTTGGTTCGATCCGGCGGAGTGCCTCGGCGGGGTGGGTTTGACCTTCGTAACATCTGTCGCGCGACGAGCCGACGACCCGGCCAGGTCGTCAGAAAAGTCACCGTGCCCGTTTTCTGACAGGTTTTCGCGACCCTCGACTGCCGGAACTTCCTGGGCACCTTCCATCTCAGCCTCGGACGCGGCACGCATCTGCAAACCGGTGTGGTGGGACAGCGGCACATCCTTGAGCAAGAAGGCCAACAAACCCGCAGCTGCAACCATCGGCGCCATCCACAAAAACAGCGGGGTTAAAGAGTTGACGTATGCCTCGATAATGCCGTTACGAATGAAATCGGGCATCTGATTGACGGCCCCCGGAGTCAGCGAGGCCGCAGCATGGTGCGAGCTCATGGCCCCCAGCGCCTTGAGGACCGCGGGGTTCTTGCTCGCGGCCAAGGACGTGAACAGATCGGTGACGCGGTTGGTCAGGCGGGTGGTGAAAGCCACACCAATAAGAGAGGCACCCAGGCACACACCAATCTGGCGGAAGAAGTTGTTGTGGCTGGTAGCGGTTCCAAGCAAGGTTGGGCGGACGTCGTTCTGCACCGCCATGACGAGCAGCTGGAAGAACATACCCATGCCCAAACCGAGGACGAAGGTATCACCCATAATGCGCCACACTGGCGAGTTCTCGTTGAGGGTGGACATCAGCACCATGCCACCCGCCGCGACAATCGGGCCAATGATGATGAAGATACGGTACCGACCGATGCGAGAGGTAAGCAGACCAGTCACCGTCGAGGCCAGCAGAATCCCGATCGTCATGGGGATGAGCAGCAGGCCAGACACGGTAGCCGAGTAGCCATAGGTCATCTGCATATAGGTCGGCAGGTAAGCAAGCACACCGAACATCGCACCCATGGCCAGCATGCCGATAATCGTCGAGACAACGAAAGTTCGATTGCGGAAGAGCTCGAGCGGCAACACCGGATCCTCGATGCGACGCTCCACAAAGGGCAGCAGACCCCATGCTACGACCGTGATGACGCCCAGACCGATGATTTGCCACGACAACCAGTCGTACTGGGAACCGCCCCAGGTGGCGAGCAGCACGATCGCCACGGCACCGGCGTCCATGAGAGTCAGTCCAAGCCAGTCGATCTTGGCCGCCAGTTCGTGCTTGGGGAGTTTAAGAGCAAAGAGGCAGGCGATCCAGGCCACCACGCCAAGTGGCAGGTTGATCCAGAACACCCAGCGCCAGGAGATCGAGTCGGTGAGCCAGCCGCCCAGAAGCGGCCCAAGCACCGAGGAGACGCCGAACATCGCACCCATCGGCGCCATGTAAGCAGCGCGGACGCGCGGCGGAATGAGGTCTCCGGTGATCGCCTGGGACAAGATCATGAGGCCACCACCACCCAGGCCCTGAATGAAGCGGTAGAAAATGAACGTGATCATGGCGCCGGCGGTACCACAGAGGGCAGACCCCAACAGAAATAGACCAATGGCGATGAGATAAAGCGTCTTGCGGCCAATAAGGTCGGACAACCGGCCGTATAGCGGCATGCCTACCGTGATAGCAAGCGTATAAGCGGTGATGACCCATGCCATGTGCTCGACGCCGGACAGGTCACCGACGATGGTCGGAAGAGCCGTGGCGACGATCGTCTGGTCCAAGGAGGACAGGAACATCACCATCATGAGACAGAAGTAGACAACCCAGAACCGACGGTCCGGTCTGAACTTGACAGCGGCAGCAGCAGTTGCGGTCATGTAACAACTTTCGTAACGATCTGAGACAGATGGAATGGCGCGTTCGAACGCGCGCACGATGAGGGCCGTCAGGTCTAGATGGCCAGGGCTCGGCTCATGGCTTGGTCGACGACATGTCCGCGCTAAGCTCGGCGGACAGCCTGGCCCAGACGTCGACGACGCGGTCGAAGGTGTCGGCCACCTCGGCCGAGCTTCCCCCAGGACGAGCCACGACTGACTGGACGGCGCAGCGTTCCATTGCCTGGACAGTACCGACCAGGGCCAGCACCTCTAACGAGTCTTCAGACTTGCCCGTGCGCCGAGCGGAAGCAGCCACCAATGCCGCCCGCTGTCCTTCGACGGCCTCCTTGAAGGCCATTCGGAGTTCCGAGCTCTCCCGTCCGATTTTCATGAGGATGCAAAGATCATCGAAGTCGACGTTCGTCGCGCGCCAGCGAGCCTCCAGCAGATCACGAATGAGCGTGGCGAGAGGAGTCTCGACATCCGTGGCAAAGGCATCCAAGACCTCTTGCGGATAGGTAACGAGAGGCGGCAAGTAGACGTCATATTTGGATGGGAAATGGTTGAAGACGGTGCGCCGAGAGACCCCGGCACGCTCCGCAATGTCATCGACGGTGACGTCGTCGACCGGCTTTTCGATCGCTAGCTCAATGGCAGCACGACGAATGACGCCTTGAGTGCGAATTGCTGTCGGTGAAGCCACAGCAATAATTATGCACCGAGTGCAGGTTTTGCATCAAGTACATAAGGTGCACTCAGTGCATATATTGTCACTCCCTCGGTGAACGAGGGTGGCACCGGCGTCATCGGAAAGCGTTCCACGCCTTCCGTAAATATGGCCAAGCTCGCTGAGCGGACTCCCTCCATTGCTCAAGTGAGCCAGTAGCTCGGTGCACCCACCACCCAGCTTCTTGACCGGCCGACGGCGCCAACCACACCACCCCGACGACAACGGTCAGCACGCTCACGACAAGCGCCACTGCGACCATGCGGGCCCACATCCCGCGACGCTGGTGAGCTCCGGAAACGCTGCGGTCAGTCCGGGAAAACCACCGCGTAAACAACGCACCACCTAGGGCAATTACCAGGCTCGTGACAGCAGCCCCGATCATCGTCCCACCGATTCCGAGGCCTCCAACGACCCCAGTAGCAGCCGCAGAAGCACAGGCACCAGCGGCTACCTCATACGGGCGTGGCCACCGATGACGAGCCTGGGGCTGCGGCGCAGCGACCACACCACGATCTTGAGGGTCGCGAGCCTGCGAGGTAACTGACCGGCTGGGGCGAATCGGTGGCAGCGGTGCGGTGGTCCTGGGCAGCGATCCGGTAGGCCTAGGCGCATCAGATCCCGGCCCGATACGATACAGCCACCGTTCGTCCTCGCTGAGTTCCCGGTTGCCCACGATTCTCTGATCTCCCCTCATCATGGCGTTGATAACCACCAAGTCCTGAGAGTAGGTCGATATTCCGTCACTTCCAGTCATGTCGTCCTAGTGACGACCACAGTCGTGCCGAGGGTCCGACGATAGTCGCAATCACCGGCGGAACTCTCAGATAGAGACGAATCGATTAACACACATGTGCTCAACGTGTCTCAGACACAGATTGGCCCCCGCCTCATGGCGGGGGCCAATCACATCTATGTCGTGGGGATCAGGCCTCGACTGGAGCCTCCACAGGGGTCACGTTGACAACCCTACGACCGCGACGGGTACCAAACTCGACGTTGCCGTCGCGCAGGGCGAACAGGGTATCGTCGCCACCACGGCCGACCCCGTCACCAGGGTGGAAGTGGGTGCCGCGCTGACGAACAATAATCTCGCCAGCGTTGACAAGCTGACCGCCGAAACGCTTCACGCCGAGACGCTGGGCGTTGGAGTCACGACCGTTGCGCGAGGAAGACGCGCCTTTCTTATGTGCCATGTCTGTCTACCTCAGCCTTCGATTCCGGTGACCTTGACCTGGGTGTACTTCTGACGGTGCCCCTGGCGCTTCTTGTAGCCGGTCTTGTTCTTGTACTTGAGGATGCGGATCTTCGGGCCCTTGGTCTCGCCGAGAACCTCAGCGGTGACCTTGACCTTCCCGAGCGCGTCCTTGTCGGAGGTGACGGACTCGCCATCAACCACGAGGAGCGGGGTCAGCTCGATGCTGCTGCCCGCTTCGTCGGCGACCTTGTCAATCTCGACGACGTCACCCACTGCCACCTTGTGCTGGCGGCCGCCACTACGCACGATCGCGTACACGCCTGACCTACTCTCGTTCTTGTCGTACATTTCCGGGGACCGGAACCAGTGGCCCCGGACAAACCTGACCGACGATACACGTCGGACCGGCTGCTCATTTTACATTTCGTGCGGTGGACGGTCAAAACGACCATCCACCCACACCCTGTGGGCCTAAACCTCACTTGGAGTGGGACTTGCCCGACGAGCCTTTATGACCGCGACCACGACCCTTCGAGCGCTCGCCACCGTCGGCCGGAGCCTGGGAATCGACCGGCTTATCGAAGCGGCGGTAGCCGCGACCGCCACAGGCCTCGCACTGCTCAGTGAAAGCCTCAGCCAGCCCGGTACCGATCTTCTTGCGGGTCATTTGAACTAAGCCCAGCGATGTCACCTCAGCGACCTGGTGTCGGGTACGATCCCGGCCCAGGCATTCGGTGAGACGACGCACAAGAAGTTCACGGTTGGTCGGCAGCACCATGTCGATGAAGTCAATGACGATGATTCCGCCAATATCGCGCAGTCGTAGCTGACGCACGATCTCCTCAGCCGCCTCCAAGTTGTTAGCGGTGACAGTGGCCTCAAGGTTACCCGCTGACCCGGTGAACTTTCCGGTATTGACGTCGATCACCGTCATAGCCTCGGTGCGGTCAATGACAAGGGACCCTCCCGACGGGAGGTAAACCTTGCGCTCCAAAGCCTTCGCGACCTGCTCGTCAATGCGGTACTCGGCAAAGGGGTCCTTGTCGGTGTGCTCCCAATGGATTAGCCGCGACGTCATCTCCGGAGCCACGTGATCAACGTAGGCCTTAATGGTGTCGTAGGCGTCATCGGGGCCACCGTTGCCGGCGATGACAAGCTCGGAGAAGTCCGCAGTGAACAAGTCGCGGATGATACGCACCGTTAAATCGGGCTCGGTGTATAGCATCAGCGGAGCTTTGCTGTTGCTGACCTTGCGCTCAATGACCTCCCACTGAACCTTAAGACGGTTAATGTCACGGACCAGGTCTTCCTCGGTGGCTCCTTCCGCGGCAGTGCGCACGATGACGGAAGCATCCGACGGGATGTTGTTCTCAACGATTTTCTTAAGGCGTTTGCGCTCCGAATCAGCCAGCTTGCGGGAAATCCCCGAAAGGTGGCCGCCAGGCGAATAGACAACAAAGCGTCCGGGTACCGAAATATGGCTAGTCAAACGGGCACCCTTGGCACCCACTGGATCCTTGGTGACCTGTACCAGAACCTGGTCGCCGGACTTTAGCACGTGCTCGATGCGCTTATCCTCGCCCTCCTTGCCATACTTGGCCCAATCAACCTCTCCGGCGTAGAGCACAGCGTTGCGACCACGGCCAATGTCAATGAAGGCGGCCTCCATCGACGGCAGGACGTTCTGCACTTTGCCCAGGTAGATATTGCCGATCGAGGAGGTGGCAGAAGCGCGATCAACGTAATGCTCAACGAGCACCCCATCTTCCAGCACCGCCAGCTGAGAGTAGTCATCAGACTGACGCACAATCATCTTGCGGTCGACCGACTCGCGACGGGCCAGGAACTCCGCGTCGGTGATGACGGCACTGCGGCGACGTCCGGCGGCACGTCCCTCCCGACGACGCTGCTTCTTAGCCTCGACACG
>ERZ1030979.111-NODE-111-length-11057-cov-5.097346_pt1 | contig 11057 bp, 8 predicted proteins | sample MGYA00518596_ERZ1030979 | MGnify/ENA primary metagenome ERZ1030979 (study PRJEB33718, sample SAMN03159709) | human skin metagenome | collected 2014-05-20 | study: EMG produced TPA metagenomics assembly of the PRJNA266117 data set (Human skin bacterial metagenome...
AACGTCTGCGGAGTAGAGCTTAGCGATTTCTGCGCGGATTGCTGCGGACATTTCCTGTGCGTCGTCTGCGGTTGCGACCTTGCCGGTGCCGATTGCCCAGACGGGCTCGTATGCGATGACGAGGGTTTCTGCCTGCTCTGCGGTCAGACCTGCGATGGAGCCGCGCAGCTGTTCGAGGGTGTACTCGACGTGGGTGCCTGCTTCGCGGATTTCGAGGGGCTCACCGACGCAGAGGACGGGGGTCAGGCCGTGCCTGTATGCTGCCTGGACCTTTGCTGCGCACAGCTCGTCGCTTTCGTGGTGGTAGGTGCGGCGCTCGGAGTGGCCGACGAGCACGAAGGTTGCGCCGAGCTTGGAGAGGAACGCGCCGGAGATTTCGCCGGTGTATGCGCCGGAGTCGTGGACGGAGAGGTCCTGGCCGCCGTAGAGGATGTCCAGCTTGTCGCCTTCGACGAGGGTCTGCACGGAGCGGATGTCGGTGAAGGGCGGGAAGACGGCTACTTCGGTTGCGGAGAAGTTGAAGTTTGCGTCGTCGAGGGTCCATGCGAGCTTCTGGACGAGGGTGACTGCCTCTGCGTGGTTGAGGTTCATCTTCCAGTTGCCTGCGATGAGGGGCTTACGCGACATAGTTCGCTCCTTAGCTTTCCCGCGCGGTATGCCGTACGGGGTTGTTGTTCGGAATTTTCCTTTTCTATTTTAGAGGTTTGAGGGCATATTTTCACGGTTTTTGGCGCTTTTTATGCTCTCTGATGAGCATTCTCACCCTACGTTCATCGGTTTCTTTCAACCCTTGCCATTTTGCGGGTTCTGTTGCCATTTAAATGGCTGCGGGGGAAGCCTCATAGTGGTTTCCCCTGCGGATGCACTTCCTCGGTTTTAGAGAAAACTACAGCTGCCCAAATCCTTGCGGGTAAATCGGCTCGTAGATGTTGCGGTTGCTGTAACCGTCGCGGTCAACCACAATCACCCACTGCCCGCGCAGATGCTCCACAGCCAGCGAGAAACGCCCCAGATACCTCAAATATTTGCGGATATCCTGCTTCTCACCCGTCTCTTTAACGTAAAACGCAAGGTCCTTAGCCTTAGTCGTGTACAGGGTGCTCACCAGGATTTTCCGGCTCGTATTTTTAGCCTTTTCACCCGCGACAAAATCATCAGCGACATTGGCGCTCAGCACATTCTTGTCAGCCGAAATAATCCACCCGCGCTTCTCCCTGTACAGGCGAAGAATTTCGGGGTGCAGCACCTTTTCGGGGTCCGTAACCTTAGAAAGAGGGTCTGTATCACCCGTGTGGTAGAAGTAATTCATCGACGCAAAGAAGTACGCCAAGAACGCGTACAAGCCGGCGCGGTCGTAGTTATCCATTCCGGGCTGCTGAATAGGGTACGGCACGTTTTGTGCCGCCTGCGCCTCGGTAGCAGGAATGAAGCGCCCCTTACGTTCGAATGCCGTATAAACCAGCGGCCCGGAGGAAGGCCCCAAGCTGTGGAGCTCATCGTACTTCTCCGTGGGTTCCAGACGCACAAATTCCTGGTCACGCTTCTTATCGGCCTGGGACTCCAAGCCCGTCTCATTGAGCAGTTGAGTACCCCAGCCAAAAGCTATCGCGACGAGGGCGGCACCGGCAAACACGCCAGCTCGTATAAACTTGGCGCGAGAAATCATAGACCTCATGAGCGCTCGTTGCTCGTTATATCCGGGTCCACCAAAGTTATTCGTCATGTTGCTCTCCCCTCCCCTAGCTCAAACTATTTTCTGGGATGAATTGGACGGGCCTCCACTCATTCGTGAATTGTGTGCGTAGAGTCCCGTGTATTGCACCGTCTCGGATCAGGCCGCGCGTATCAAAATCGGTGATGGGGTACACCTGGTTTCTGTCTTTGCGGTACACCTGAACTTCGGGAAGAATATCGAACCGCACGTTCCATTCCACAATTTTTAGCGTCTCGTCGATGAGGCGCGGCTGCCCTTCCAGCAGGTTCATGGTCAGAATCTGGGGGGTTAGGGGTAATGACCCAGCCTTTACCTTCTTCGTAGAGGTCCTGAATGGTGGGGAAGAACATTTCTTCACTGATATTGTCCATCCTTAGAACTGCCGGTTCGGAGGCGAGAATCATGTAGTTTTGGCAGGCGTAGTAGTAGCCCAGGTAGGGGTGCAGGTTTTACACCTTGTAAGCACTCGACATGTACCTCACCCCCGGGGTGAGTGCCGAGTAGGCGGGGTGGTCCCGGTTTGCGGGCGTGTAGGGCCCGATCACGCCATCGGCAACGTACGGGTATGTCCCGGTGTAGTCTTTTTCGTCAAAGAGCATTTGAGCGTCTACGGTCATTCTTTCCCTCCCTGGATTTGATGTTCACTAGTTGCCGTTTTCACGAGCTGCCGAGGTGGTTCTGGGCTGCTCGGGCGGCTGGGTTCAGCACCTGGGCGTCTTCGCCCGCCTGTATTCGCTTGTCTGTATTTGCTTGCCTGTGGAGGTGCGTGCGCTCCCACTGCACTGCCCCCCCCCCGCGACCATCTTGAGATTGCCGGTCAGGGCCCCTCTATATTTCCACTCTAGTAAAGCCGCCTCTAAGCCTGTCGGGTACAAGCCGCACATCTAGGGAATCCACAGCATATAGTCAGGAAACAGCATTACAACCCGCCCGCAAAGGGTAAGCCGGGCATGAGCGGGCGTGCAGAAACCCCCGCCGGAACGGTACCGAAATACCGCCCCGACGGGGGTTCCCTACACTAAAACCGTGTACTAAATCTGTGCATCCAGATTAGGCGCCCAGTGCATCCAGGCCGGGCAGGGTCTTACCCTCAATGTACTCGAGGGAAGCGCCACCACCGGTGGAGATGTGGCCGAACTGCTCATCCTTGAAGCCCAGGTTACGGACTGCAGAAGCAGAGTCGCCACCACCAATGATGGAGAATGCGTCAGACTCGACGATTGCCTTTGCTACCGCGCGGGTGCCCTCAGCGAAGGGAGCAATCTCGAACACGCCAACGGGGCCGTTCCAGAAGATGGTCTTTGCGCCCTTGATCTTCTCAGCGAAAATCTCAGCGGTCTTGGGGCCAATGTCCAGGCCTTCAGCCTCTGCACCGAGCTTACCGCCGGTCAGGTCCTCAACGGGGCGGACCTCGGTATTAGCGTCAGCGGAGAATGCGTCAGCCCAAACAACGTCAACTGCGGTGATGATCTCGGTGCCCTTCTCGGGAGCTTCCTTCATGTAACGCAGAACGTTCTCAACCTGGTCCTTCTCCAGCAGGGAGTTGCCGACCTCGTAGCCCTGTGCGTATGCGAAGGTGTAGCCCATGCCGCCACCAATGAGGATGGTGTCAGCCTTGCCGATCAGGTTGTCAATCACGGCGAGCTTATCGGAAACCTTAGCGCCACCCATAACCACAACGAAGGGACGCTCGGGGTCGTTCAGGGTCTTAGCCAGAACGTCAACTTCCTTCTTCACCAGGTCACCCAGGTATGCGGGCAGGCGCTTAGCAACGTCGTAGACGGAAGCGTGCTTGCGGTGAACTGCACCGAATGCGTCGTTCACGTATGCGCCGTTCTCGCCGGTCAGTGCGACCAGCTCGTCAGCGAATTCGCCGCGCTCTGCGTCATCCTTGGAGGTTTCGCGTGTGTCGTAGCGGACGTTCTCAACGACCAGAACTTCGCCGTCAGCCAGGGCTGCCGCCTTAGCCTTTGCGTCCTCGCCTACCAGGTCGGTTGCAACCTTCACGGGCACGGATGCCAGCTCAGCCAGGCGAGCTGCTGCCGGTGCGATGGAGTACTGGGGGTCAACCTGACCCTTGGGGCGGCCCAGGTGTGCGGTCACGATAACGCGTGCGCCAGCCTTGGCGAGCTTCTCAATGACGGGCAGGGATGCGCGGACGCGGCCATCGTCGGTGACAACGCCGTCCTTCAGGGGTACGTTCAGGTCGGAACGGACGAGAACGTGGCGGCCTGCGACGCCTTCTTCGAGCAGTTCGGACAGTGCCTTAGCCATAGGAATTCCTCCTGGATAGGTGGGTTTATATACCGTTTCCATCATACCGAATACTAGGGTGTTTGACAGCCTAGGGAATAAGTTTTTAGATGGTGTTTCTCTGCAGAATATCGCGGATATTCACGCTCTATACAACCTATTTCCTTACGGTATTTGCGACTCAAAAGAGCAGCGAAAATCAGTATGTTTATACGTTTTTGGGGTTTTTATTAGGACCCTTACAAAGAGTCTTGGTACAGCAAACCCCGACTCCCCCGCTTGATGCGGTGGTGCCGGGGTTCACTATGCGTTAGTTACGCGGGCTGACGCCTACACTCGGTGAGCGTCGTAAGCCTATTAGGCTTAGAGGGATGCCACAACCTTGTTGGTGAACATCACGAGGCGCGAAACGTAGCCGTACTCGTTGTCGTACCAAGCGATAACCTTCACCTGGTCGCCGATGACCTTGGTCAGCGGTGCGTCGAAGACGGTGGAGATGGACTCACCCTCGATGTCCTTGGAAACGATGGGGTCCTCGTTGTACTTGATGATGCCCTTCATGGGGCCCTCAGCTGCTGCCTTGACTGCTGCGTTGACTTCCTCAACAGTGACCTCACGGGAAGCGGTGAAGGTCAGGTCGGTGATGGAGCCGGTGATGGTGGGAACGCGGACTGCGAAGCCGTCCAGCTTACCCTTCAGCTCGGGCAGAACCAGGCCAACAGCTGCTGCTGCACCGGTGGAGGTGGGGACCATGTTCACAGCTGCTGCGCGTGCACGGCGCAGGTCGCGGTGGGGAGCATCCTGCAGACGCTGGTCAGCGGTGTATGCGTGGATGGTGGTCATCAGACCCTGCTTGATGCCGAATGCGTCGTTCAGGACCTTAGCCATCGGAGCGAGGCAGTTGGTGGTGCAGGATGCGTTGGAGACGATGTGGTGGTTAGCTGCATCGTACTGGTCGTCGTTCACGCCCATGACGAAGGTGCCGTCGATGTTCTTACCGGGAGCGGAGAGGATAACCTTCTTAGCGCCAGCCTCGATGTGTGCCTTTGCCTTGGTACCGTCGGTGAAGAAACCGGTGGACTCGAGGACTACGTCAACGCCCAGGTCCTTCCAGGGGAGGTTCTGGGGGTCACGCTCAGCGAGGATCTTGATTTCCTTGCCGTCAACAACCAGCGCGCCTTCCTTGACCTCGACCTCTGCGTTGAAGCGACCCATGATGGAGTCGTACTTGAGCAGGTGTGCCAGGGTCTCAACATCGGTGAGGTCGTTGATTGCGACGATCTCGAAGCCGACGCCCTCGGTCTGAGCTGCGCGGAAGAAGGTGCGGCCGATGCGGCCGAAGCCGTTGATTGCTACGCGTACAGTCACTGGAGTATCTCCTTGTCAGTGCGTTGGTGGCGGTGTACAAATCCGATGCCTTGTGGGCTCTGGTTTAGTCGGATTCGTCCGTGCTCTATGTTGCCCGGTTCGTTCCGCCGTTGTTGGTAACAATCCTACCCTAGTTTGTGTGTGTTTTGGTGTGTTCTATCAATAAATTTTTGTGAGTTACACCATGAAAACCGGTAAAAACCCGTTGTTTTCTGTTGTTTTGCGTTGTGTTCACCCTTAGAAAATGTTGCGATACGGTCATGGCAACATAAACGCACGCGAAACACACATTTACTAAAAACCGCGTCATATCAAGGCAAAATCTGAGGGTAAAAAATACCCTTTCACCTGCGAATGGGTTTCAATGACACCCGATACGCTCGCACACGGTGCAAATTCTCACCCGAAAGCAGACGCCCTCAAAGTAAGACACACCACAGCCTTATAAAGGGCTAAATACGCTCCCAATGTACAAAATTGAGCATATTTCGTGTCGCATTTCGTGTCGCCCACGCGCATCATACGAAAACACCCCACAAGAACACCGCACGAAGGCACCCCGCAGACACGCAACACGGGGTCAGCGTGGGCACACCGGATAGGCGGCTAGTACACGATCCTAATAAACGACCAGCGCCACAGCACCCAAACCGGAATGAGCCGACAGCACCGGCGGTAGCGCGCTCACCAAAAACTCCGGCGCCGAAGAATCGGCAGCATCATGAACGAGGGAGCTATCCCCCAGCATCTGCTGAACCTGCTCGTACAGCTGTACCGCCTGCGCCGCATTACCCACATGATGCACCGCAACCACCTCACCGCGCGGGGATGCGGCAAGTGAAGAACTAGTGGAGTCGGTAGCAGTAGAGCCCACTGAAGCCGAGCTGAGCGCCGCCGCATGCTGATGCTCACGGCAGGTCTGCACGGTCACCTCCACCAGGCGCTCCAGGGCGCGCGCGGCAGTGCGGGGACGCTCTACATACGCCAGTTTGCCCTCGGTAATCGTGCCAATCGGCTTAATCTGGAACATCTGCCCCACCATCGCCAACGCCGGGGAAACACGACCGCCACGACGCAGAGCATCAAGGGTTGGGATATAAAAGTAGAGCGTGGACTGCTCGCAGACGGACTGAATGTAGTCCACCAGCTGCGCGGGGCTCAATTGTTCCGAGCTCGGGTAGTCAGGGCTCGGAACAAAATCAGAGGAAGCAGAGTTCAGCATCTCCAGGGCACGCACCACCGCATGACCGTAGGCACCGGCAACCGTGCGGCTATCCACCACGCTCACACCCTTAGAACCCAGGCGGCTCAGGCGGGCACCGGTGCCTGCCGCCTCCACCGTGCCCGAGAGCTCGCCGGACAGATGCACCGACACCACATGCGTAAAACCTCGCGACGCCAACTCGTCATACACATCAGCAAACACGCCCGGCGCGGGTCCGGAAGTGCTCACCGTCTGACCCATCACGTGCGCGAGCATAATCGCCTCGTCCACCTCGGCAGCGGTCAAGTCCTGCAGCTGACGATCCGACTCACCGGGCGTGCGAATAGTCACCGGCATCGGAACCATCACGAAATTGCCGCGAGCGCTCAGGCGTTGCACGAGCTCCGGGTCGAGGGCGGCGGCGCTATCGGTCACCACGGCAATGCGGTTCTCTGCTTTGTTCTCTCGCTCCATATTCCGGCCCTTCTTCCGGTTCGTCAGTGCGTGATTCGATGACGAACCCTCTCCTAGCGTTCCCTGAACATTATGGCACTCATCACTACCGCAGTACAGCAAAGCCCCGCCGCGCCTCCGGCACGTTCCGCAGAACGAACCGAAGCCACAGCGGGGCTTGCACTTTATCTAAGAAACTTCTTTATCTAAAAAACTTAGATCACGATGTTCACGAGCTTAGGCGCACGCACAATCACCTTGCGGATCTCGGCGTCACCAATCGAACGCTGAACAGCGGCATCCGCCAGAGCCAGCTCCTGAAGCTCCTGCTCGGAAATATCCTTCGCAACCTCCAGGCGAGCCTTGACCTTGCCCTTAATCTGCACGATAGCGGTGACGGTGTCATCCACCAGCAGAGCCGGGTCAACCTCGGGGAAGCCCGCGGTCAGAACCGGGGTGTCGTGGCCGAGAGCGTGCCACATGTCCTCAGCGGTGTAGGGTGCGTACAGAGACAGCAGAATCGCGATAGTCTCAGCAGCCTTACGGACAGCCGGGTCAGCCGCGCCAGCACCGGAGTCAATAGCCTTACGGGTAGCGTTCACAAGCTCCATGGTCTTCGCAACAACCACGTTGAACTTGCCGTTATCCAGCAGGCCCTGAACCTCGTGCACGGTGCGAGCAATCAGCTTCTGCAGCTCCAGGTCACCGGTGGTTGCGTCAACGCCGGGTTCGCTGGTGACGTCCTGAGCCACACGCCAAGCGCGGGCCAGGAACTTCTGCGAACCAGACGGGGAAACATCCGCCCAGTCCACGTCATCCTCGGGCGGGGACGCGAAAATCATGGTGGTGCGGATAGCGTCCACACCGAACTTGTCGAGCTGCTCACCCAGGTTCACGCCGTTACCCAGCGACTTGGACATTGCCTTGCCGCCGTTGAGCACCTGGCCCTGGTTCATGAGCGCCTTGAACGGCTCATCGTGCTTAATCAGGCCCAGGTCGCGAACAACCTTGGTGAAGAAGCGTGCGTACAGCAGGTGCAGAATAGCGTGCTCCACACCGCCAACGTACATGTCGACGGCACCCCACTCGCTCATAGCCTGCGGGTCGAAGGGGCCCTCATCGAAGTTCGGGGAAACGTAACGCAGGAAGTACCAGGAGGAATCCACGAAGGTGTCCATGGTGTCCGAGTCACGGCGAGCCTGCTTGCCACACTCGGGGCAAGGCACAATCGCCCAGTCATCGGCAGCCGCAAGAGGCGACTGGCCCTTAGGAGCCAGCTGCTCACCGCGCAGGTTATCGGGCAGCAGCACCGGCAGCTGATCCTCAGGAACCAGAACCTCGCCACAATCCTCACAGTGAATCACGGGGATGGGGGTACCCCAGAAACGCTGGCGGGACAGCAGCCAGTCACGCAGACGGTAAATGACCTTGCCCTCACCGGTGCCGGCAGCCTCAACCAGCTCAATAGCCTTAGCGAGCGCCTCAGCCTTCGGCAGGCCGGTCAGCTCACCGGAATTGATGAGCACGCCGTCACCAGCTGCGGCAACACCGCTGGTAGCCGGGTCCTCAGCACCCTCAACGTCCAGGACCTTCACGATGGGCAGGTCGAACTTCAGAGCGAACTCAAGGTCGCGCTGGTCGTGCGCGGGCACAGCCATAATCGCGCCGGTACCGTAGTCAGCGAGCACGTAGTCAGAAGCCCAGACGGGCAACTTCGCGCCGGTCAGCGGGTTAATCGCGTAGCGGCCGGTGAACACGCCGGTCTTCTCGCGGTCGGAGGACTGGCGGTCAATATCGCTCAGTGCCTTAATATCTTCGCGGTACTGCTCCAGGGCAGCCTTGTGCTCGGGTGCTACGATCTGCTCGGCGAACGCCGCATCCGCAGCAACCACGATGAAGGTTGCGCCGTACAGGGTGTCCGGGCGGGTGGTGAACACAGTGAAGGACTCAGCAGCCTGGTCCTCGGTCGCCTCAATCTCGAAGCGCACCTCAGCACCCTCGGAACGGCCAATCCAGTTGCGCTGCATGAGCAGAACACGGTCGGGCCACTTGCCCTCCAGCTGCTCCATGTCATCCAGCAGCTGCTGTGCGTAATCAGTGATCTTGAAGTACCACTGGTTCAGGGACTTCTTAGTCACGGTAGTACCGCAACGCTCACACGCACCGTTGACAACCTGCTCGTTCGCGAGCACGGTCTGGTCCTTGGGGCACCAGTTGACCATGGAGTCCTTACGGTACGCCAGGCCCTTCTTGTAGAACTGCTCGAACAGCCACTGAGTCCACTTGTAGTACTCGGGGTCCGAAGTGTGCAGGCGGCGGCTCCAGTCAGCGGCAATAGCGTAACGCTTAAAGGACTCAGCCTGAGTCTCAATATTCTTGTACGTCCACTCCTTGGGGTGAGTGTCGTTCTTAATGGCTGCGTTCTCAGCGGGCAGGCCGAAGGAGTCCCAGCCAATCGGGTGTAGAACATCGTAGCCGCACTGCTTGAAGTAGCGGGCGTTCATGTCACCAATAGCGAATGCCTCCGCGTGACCCATGTGAAGGTCACCGGAGGGGTACGGGAACATATCCAGCACATACTTGCGGCCCTTGGGGGCGTCACCGGTGGGCTGGAAAACCTTCGTTTCGTCCCAGTAGGGGCGCCACTTGGCTTCCATAGCGCGGAAGTCGTACGCATTTTCGTTGCGTTCGGTCTCTACCTGAGCAGACACAGCGATTCCTTAAATAAAGACAGGTTGATAAAAACTTAACCCTCCAAGTGTAACGCGAAACCCGCACCGCGCCAGAGTTGAGGCCACCTCGACTACCAAATGGACGGCACCACCCACCCGACCACCCGGCCAACCACCGATGCGCCAGGCGGGTTTCAGAGCCCTTTAAGGCTTCTCCCCTAGAATTAAGAACGGGACTTTGCCGTCCCAGTACCCAACCCGCGAAAGGTACCCATGACCTCCACCGTTACCCCGGACTCCCCCAACACCTCGATTCTTGAGGGTGTGCCCGGCCCGCTCATTCCCGGTACCCGCCACGACGCCCTCATTGGTGACGGCGCGCAGGCAGTCATTACCCGCTACTGGCAGTACGGCAAAGGCATGAACGACGGAACCTTCCCCGAAGGCTCCTACCCCGTGCTGCTCGTGCACGGCTTCCGCGGCGACCACCACGGCCTGGAAATCATCGCGAACTATCTGCTGAAGCTCATCCCGAACGTCAGCATCATCAGCCCCGACCTGCCCGGCTTTGGCCGCTCCGCAGACCTGCCCGAAAACAGTCAGGGCGGAGACAACATCAACGCGTACGTGGCGTGGCTGAACGACTTCGTGGAACACATTAACCCCACCCGCGAGGATACACAGCCCCTACCGCTGCACCTGGTCGGCCACTCCTTCGGCTCCATCGTCACCAGCGCCTTCGCCGCCGCACACCCGAACTCGCTCGCGCTCCTCTCGCTCATCAACCCGATTAGCGAGCCCGCCCTCGAAGGCAGCCAGCGCGTCGCCTCCCGCCTCGCCTCCCTCTACTACCGCGCCGGCGCGGCACTCCCCGAAAAAATCGGCTACCCGCTGCTGCGCTCGCAACTGATTACCCGCGCCTCCAGCGAAGTCATGATGCGCACCAAAGACAAAGCAATGCGCCGCTTCATCAACGGCCAGCACGCCGCCTACTTCGGCTCCTTCGGCTCCCGCCGCGGAGTGCTCAGCGCCTACGAAGCGTCCATTACGCACACCGCCGCCGAATACGCCGCCGCCATCCGAGTACCGGTGCAAATGCTCGTTGCCGAAGACGACGACCTGGGCACCCCCGAAACAGCTCGCGCCATGTACGCGACGCTGACCTCCCGCAGCCTGCCCGCGTCTTCGTCCGGTGCCCGCGAGCGCCTGGACATGATCCCCGAAGTCGGGCACCTCATCCACTACGAAACCCCTCGCCGCGCCGCGGAACTCATCGCCGATTTCGCCGCCGACCACTCAGGGAACGAGAAGTAAGGAACCAACATGAAACTCATGGTTGACGCCCGATACACCCGTATCGGCTTCCACGACGGCATCAGCCGCTACACTGCGT
>ERZ1030979.130-NODE-130-length-9980-cov-13.017431_pt1 | contig 9980 bp, 27 predicted proteins | sample MGYA00518596_ERZ1030979 | MGnify/ENA primary metagenome ERZ1030979 (study PRJEB33718, sample SAMN03159709) | human skin metagenome | collected 2014-05-20 | study: EMG produced TPA metagenomics assembly of the PRJNA266117 data set (Human skin bacterial metagenome...
CTACACACTGCATATCGTCGGCAGCGTCAGATGTGTATAAGAGACAGACTTAGAATGGTGTAATCATTTAGAAAACAACAGACACGCTTTTGAAACTGGTCTGATGACCGCAAATATGAAAGTTAAATTGATTAATCATTTAGGTGTTGAATATGAATTTATCAGTATGAGTAGAGCTAGTAAGTTTTTAGGTCGCAATCACGGATATGTAAGTCGCCAATTGAAAAACAACTGTTCCAAGTTGACTGATGCAGATGGCAATAAATACAAAGTAGAGAAGTTGGTTTAAATGCAACGTATTACAAGATACCAGCGAGATGACGACGGTACTTATTCCGTCGTTGCTACTGGTGTTGAATTAGAACAAAGGCATATTGATTTATTAGAAAATGGCTACTCGCTAAATGCGGATGTAGAAGTACCTGACCACGAAAAGATTACTCATAAACAACGTAGAACAATCTTCTTACTATGTGAAGATATTGAACTTCATTTAGGACAACCTAAAGAGGCTATGAGGCAAGATTTTCAATTCGAATTAGAAATTATGAACGGTTATGATCCTATCAGTTTAAAGAATTGTTCTAAAAAGATAGCGCGAGAATTAATCGAAATGATTATCGCTTTTATGTTTCATCATCAAGTACCTATGAGATTAGAAACTAGCATGTTGATGAAAGAAGATAAAAATTATCTCTATTGGGCAACGATTAACAGAAATTGTGTAATATGTGGCAAACCTAATTCAGACCTAGCACACCTAGAAGCAGTAGGTAGAGGTATGAACAGGAATAAGATAGACCACTATGATAAGCACGTTTTAGCGTTATGTCGTAAACATCATACGACGCAGCACCAAATGGGGATAGAAAGTTTTAACGATTACTATCAATTACAAAATAGTTGGATAAAAGTTGACAGTAAATTAAATGCCATGCTGAAAGGAGAGAAAGCAAATGATAGATAGATTTGATGTAGGAGAACGTATCAACGATCGAAGATCACGTTTAGGAATGACACAAAATGAATTAGCTAACAAAATTGGAATAACTAGATCAACAGTTCAGAAATGGGAGTCTGGCGTTCACTTACCTAAAAAAGAAACGATACCTAAAATAGCTAAATACCTAAATTATAACGAAGGATATCTGTTATATGGAGATGACAGTAATGAGTAATTTATTAATAGATGATTATCCTATATTAGTTTTACCAAAGTTAGCAACTGAGATAGGACTTAATGAAGCGATTGTATTACAACAAATGCACTACTGGTTAAAGAAAAGTAACCATAACTATGATGGTAGACGCTGGATATACAACTCGTTTCCTGAATGGCAAAAACATTTTCCTTTTTGGTCAGTAATGACAATAAAGCGTGCTGTATATAGTTTAGAGAAACAAAATCTATTGTATGTAGGCAACTATAACAAAGCTAAATTCGATAAAACAAAATGGTACAGCATCAATTATGAAAAGTTAGAAGGTATGAAACGACCATCGTATCAAAATGATACGACGAGTGTACCAAAAAGAAACGATGGAGTGTATCAAAATGATACGACCAATACCAGAGACTACACAGAGATTACAACAGAGACTACTAACAATAATATATTATCGGGCAACCCGACTGTGTCTCGAATACCTTATAAAGAAATTGTTGATTACCTCAATGAGAAAACTGGTAAAAACTTCAAGCATAAAACAGCTAAAACAAGAAAGTTCATTGAAGCAAGATGGAACCAAGATTTTAGATTAGATGACTTCAAAAAGGTAATCGACATCAAAACTGATGAATGGTTGAACACAGATAGTGATAAGTATCTTCGACCTGAAACGTTATTTGGTACTAAATTTGAAAGTTATCTAAATCAAAAAACTCAACCTAGTGGCATGGATCAACTAAATAGAATGAAATATGACGAAAGTTATTGGGACTAGGAGTGATAAGTAATGCAATCATTAGGAAGTTTAGCAAGAAATATCAAACCTAATCAAAACATTGTAGAAGAAAAGCACAATCTTAAATGTGAAAGATGTGGCAATACCTACGACTATTACAAATTCAGTAACGGACAAGAGTTCAGACACGGTTGTGACTGCTCAATGATTTCTGCTGGTAAAGAAGCTGAGCAACAGAGAAAGCAGAAGTATCTTAATCGTATCTTTAACCAATCTAATGTGAACGCATCTTTACGTGATGCAACAGTTAACAGTTATCAACCACAAAACGAACATCAAATACAAGCGAAGAACACAGCTATTGAGTACGTTAAAACATTTTCGCTAGATAAACCTAAGTCATTAATACTACAAGGCTCATATGGTACTGGAAAAAGCCACCTAGCATATGCCATAGCAAAGGCAATTAAGCAACAAGGATATTCGGTAGCTTTTATGCACATTCCAATGTTAATGGAACGCATTAAAGCAACATACAATCGTAACGCTACTGAAACGACAGATGAATTAGTTCAGTTATTAAGCAGCATAGATTTACTTGTGCTTGATGATGTAGGTGTAGAAAACACTGAACACACATTAAATAAACTATTTTCAATCGTAGATAACAGAGTAGGTAAGAATAATATCTTTACTACTAACTTTAGTGACAAAGAATTAAATCAAAATATGAACTGGCAACGGATCAACTCACGTATGAAACAAAATGCGAGAACGGTTCGAGTGCTAGGAGATGATTTTAGAGGACGTGACGCATGGTGACGATAGATAACATTAAACAAATACTTGAGTGTAAAGATGTGTATGCTCAGAAAATGATTAGATGGGCAAACGGGGACGAAAAAGCATTAGTCGACCTAATCAATCAGAAGTTAGAAGAACGTCGCAAAAGGGAGGCTGTGGTTGAATATGGGGTTTAGAGAAAATCAACCTAATGCTTACACATTATATGAAAGTGACGGTTGGACTTTGTTGAGAGTGCTACCTAGAGATGATGGCACTTTCTACTTAACCAACTTAGGTGGAATGTCAGAAAAATATTTTAAGAAGTATGTGACAAAAGAAAAACTAGCAGAAATGAAACGTAAGCATAAATTATTTAAGCGAGAAGAACTGAAACATCAGACAACGATAGATGATTTTCTATGGGAGTGACAACGTGAGAGAAAGCGAAATTCAAAAACAAATTATTGAAACACTTAACGCAAATGGTTGCAAAGTCTGGCGTGCTAATGCTGGAACAGTTCGAGTAGGTGGCAGAACAATCAAACTGCTACCGAAAGGCTTTCCTGATGTATTCGGTGTGAGATTAACTGATGGAAAGTTTGTCGCAGTAGAGATTAAGAAGCCAAAAGGTAGAGTAAGCGATGAACAAGTGAAGTTCAGAGATTTCTTTGAGAAACACAATGTGATACATGGTATCGCACATAGTCCAGAAGAAGCGTTAGAAATCGTAAAGGAGAAGATGAAGAATGGTAAAGATTAAAGTGACGAAGGGTTTTAGTTTCCCAGAATTAATAAATCATATCAAAGAAACAAATTATAAACCTAATGAATATATATCAATGGATAAAGAAGTGAAAGTTATAGTAGAGAGTTTTAACGGCATTAAATTTGATAGTGAAACACGTATATATCCTGATAATACGTTTTTAGTTGAAGTTGATGAAAAAGTTACAAAAGAAACTATAATTGATAATTTAGTAGAATTTTATACTAATAGCGCTGATGATTTCTGTTTTGCACATCATATGGATAGCACTATAAGACAAAGATTAGCTAACTCTATTTATAAACCTGAAGCGTTTTATTCGCTAAATGATGATATGACAATGACTTTAATCTGGAAAGATGGCGAATTGGTAGGTGATGAGTAATGGCAACAGTCAAAGCTGAAGTATTAATCAGAGGCACGATTGAGTTACCAGCAACTAAAGAAACAGACGAAGAAATGGAATACAGAATCGAACAAGCTAAGAAAAGTCCTGAAGAAATTTTCGACGATATCGACATTAAAGATGTAGATTTTCGTTATGAGCATTGGAAGTGATCGTATGTACGATAGATATAAAAATATTCCAGATGTGTACATTGGCGGTAAGAAATATCGACTATGTGACGTATATAAGTATTTTGATGTCGGTGATGCGACTGTTCGTAAAAGATACTACAAGCAAAAATTAAGAGGTTGGGAACTTGTCTATGGTAAAGGCAAGGTTCCCGTTGAAATTGAACAAGGTAAGGGGATAAGTGAATGAAGAACTTAAGAATAATAGAACTTTATAAAGGTGACATCGTGCAGTTCCAAGCAGACTTTAAAAAGTTTAAAGCAATGCAAACTGCAATTGTCAATCGTGTGTACAGAGAAGAAATAAAATTTAAAACGGTATGGAAAGCAGAGGTAGAAAACCAAATCGGCTGTAAATTCACACTTACTGATAATGACGACTTTATGAAAGTAAACGAGCCATTCACACGTAAGGTGGATATGCAGGAAGAACAAGACATGGTACACGAACCACCTCATTATCAGTTCGGTAAGTTCTCGGCACGAATGATTATCGAATTAGTAGGTAAGACGTACAAATCAGCGTCAGTATTCTATCACGTAGGCAATGCACTCAAATACTTAATGAGAGCGCCTAGAAAGAATGGTTTGCAAGATTTAAAGAAAGCTAAGCAAAGCGTTGAATTTGCGATAGAGAATTGGGAGGGGTAAAAGTGACAACTAAAATATTAGACGCTTGTTGTGGAAGTAAAATGTTTTGGTTTGATAAAGAGAATCAAGAAGTCACATTTATGGATAATCGAGAGTTAGATACTACTTTAAGTGATGGAAGAAAACTTATAGTAGCACCTGATATTTTGGCCGACTTTAGAGAAATGCCTTTCGAAGATAATTCTTTTTATTTAGTTGTATTCGACCCACCACATTTAAAAACTGGCGGGGATAAAAGTTGGTTAATCCAAAAGTATGGTCGATTAAACAAGGATTGGCCAGAAGATTTGAAACAAGGGTTTAACGAATGTATGAGAGTTTTAAAACCAAATGGGACTCTCATATTTAAGTGGAACGAAGAGCAAATTAAATTAAGTGAAGTTTTAAAATGCTTCAGTCAACAACCGCTGTTCGGTAATAAAAGAGCTAAAACACATTGGTTAGTCTTTATGAAATTGGAGGGATAAGCATGGCAAAGAAATTACCAGTTTATATGTGGGAGCCGTTATTCAATCGGCTTACCCGCATTTCAACTGAATACGCTCATAAAGTGTTAGGTATTATACCGTCATCACTTACAAGATATATTCAAAACAAAACGTATAATCAAAAGTTAGAGTGCTACTTCGTTAGAGAACCTTTATCTGTTAAAGAGAAACGCCAACTTATCCAGCAAATAGAAATACCAAACGAAGTGTGGCGTGAAACTAAATTAGAGGGTTTATATGTAAGTGATCATGCTAGATTTAAAACTAAAACTAATACAGGTTGGCGTTACTATTTTGTGTTTAGTCAAAAAGGTTATCCATCTATCAAATATCAAAAGAAACATTATCGGGCTAATAGGCTTGTTTATGAAGCGTTCTACGGAAACTTAGATAAAGACGATGTTATTCATGCTAAAAATGGACTGAAATACGATGTCAGAGCGAGTAATTTAGAAAAGACTTCTAGAGAAGAATTAGGTCGTCTTACTGGTCATAAAAGTAAACGCAGGGGCGTTGTTTTTATCGGAGAACATGGCGAATTGTTAGATGAATTTAAAAGCACAAGAGAAGCCGAGCAAGTGACGTTATACAACAGGAATACGATTTGCGAATGTTGTAACAACTTACGACAAAACTATCACTCAATCGGATATAGAGCATTCATGTGGGCAGACGAATATGAGGAGTTGAACGCATGATATTATCCAACACAATTAACCAACGCTATCGCTATACTACACAAGGCAAGACACCTACACAAATACAGCAGGAGTTACGTGAGTTAGGTGTCAAAGGTTTTGTGGTTAAGGTAGCAGGAAGTAGAGTGACGATGAAAGTTAGTGAGAACGATATTAAAAGGAATAGGGAGTGTTTAAGATGATACCTAAATTTAGAGGATATATACCAAAATTAAACGAGTTAGTGCCTATTTTTGATATTAAATATAATGCTAATTTAGTTCTAACTGATTTGAAAGAAGAGAGTTTAGATGGTCATGGTGCTTACAATTTAGATGAAGTGGAATTAATGGAGATTACGCCGTTTGTAGAAAGACATAAACATACACTTAACGTACCTATTTACGAAGGCGATATAGTCCAGAAATATGATTGTATTTTTCCAGATGAAGAAGGAAGAATTGTAGCTGTTAAATTCATAAGAGAATTAATGAATTTTAATATTAACGTTTCAAGTCAATATAAAATCTTAGGTAACATCTACGAAAACCCAGAGTTATTGAAGGGATAAGATTGGAAGCTAACAAATCTAAGATCATTGATTTAGATAAAGGTGATTTCATTTGGTTTATTCCTCAGAATAGCCAAATGAATTACTACGGATATGTTAAAGAGTTGAAATGGAACTTTGAAGGCGTGAAAGAAAGTGCAGTCATCACAATTGATGATGAGATTGAAGTTGAGATTGACGACACATATCAAATAGCAATCGGGAGGAAATATTATGAAGGACAATAAATGGACAACGCTAAAAGACGAATTGACGCAAAAGTATATTAAACTTCATGCAAAAAGTAAGAATATTCCAGACGATATACCAACTGCTGAGATAGCAAATATATTAGTTGGTAAGAGAGTTGTAAAACAACAATTACAACGTATGGACGAACTCGACGGAACACTTGAGTTCCAAAATTTATTAAATGATTTGGAGCGTGGTAGTGATGAGTGAATTAGATATAGTATCAGATTATTTTTTAGACGATACATTCGAAGTTACAAAAGAAAGTGCTAGTAACTTAGTTTCAGAATTACAAAGCCATAAATTTACTATTGAAGATCAACAACGTGAATTGAACAAGTTGGGCTTAATCAAACGTGAACACGCTAAGTGGTTACATGGCAAAATTACAGTTGTGCAATTTGCTTATAACGTGGAAGAAATACTGAATAAATTGGAGGAACAATAAATGGGAATTTTACCAATTAAATTATTATCAGAAAATGCAATCTTGCCAACTAGAGCAAATCCAACAGATAGTGGATTAGATTTATATGTCGCAGAAGATACAACTATTCTAGCGCACAGTACAAAAGTAGTGCCAACACATATTGCAATTGATTTAGCGTATGGATATGAGGCACAAGTGAGACCACGTTCAGGTAAATCAAAAGATACAAAATTACGTGTAGCGCTTGGGACAATTGATCACACTTATAACAAAGAAATTGGAATTATCACAGACAATATTGGTGATGAGGCAATCGTCGTTAAAGCAGGTACACGTTTAGCACAGTTGGTTGTTACACCAGTGATGTTACCAGAGCCAACGGAGGTGCAAGAGTTTGATGAAATATCAGAACGTGGAGCATACGGAAGCACAGGAGAGTAAGGACATAGTAGCAGAGATTAAAAGAATACTTGGTAAGGAGTAGATAAAGTGAGTAATTTTATCGGAAGTTTCAACATGCCTAAACAACAATTAAAAGAATTATCTGATTCAAAGTTGGCTATGCACTTTACGTATATGGAAAAACGATTTAAGCAACTGAATAAAATGAAGTTTGATTGTTTATTACCACTTGATAAAGATAGTTCAGAAATATTGGTAATACCTAGCAAAACTCAGAAAGAATTCAAAAGTATATTCAGACAAGTGATGAAAGATAAAATCGCAGAGGCACATGCTGAATTTGTAAGACGTAATATCGGAACATACGAAACTAATGTAAAAGAGGTGCTGGGGAAGTGAAAGACGTAATTTCAACAATATTATCTTTATTATTCATTTTCGCTTCTATCATATTTGGTTTTACAGCAATTTTTGCAATATGTTTATTACTCACACGCGATTGGGTCGATGCTTTAATAATATTTACATTATTAATAATTTATAAAATTTTACCTGAATAAAGGAGTGAAGGGAATGATAGTTTATTTACCGCATTATGATAACGGAGAAGAATGTTGTAACAATTCACATGGTATAAGTGATAAAGCATATACATCTTTAGAAGATGCTATCCAAGAGATAAATGAATTGGGTTATGTTATCCGAGAAGATAAAAGTGATGAAATTGAATACATGGGATTTCCAGATATTGAAATAAACAGTGAAATTTTACCGTTTGTTTTTTATAAAGCTCCTTTTGAAAGATTTAGACAAACACCTACTTATTTTTTTGATGATAGAGAATTTGCGTTTATTAACAAAATAGAATTAGTGGAGGGAAAAGATGATGTTTAAACGCATACTCAAAGATTTATTCTTAATCGCTATGTATGAGTTAGGAAAGTATCTCACTTCTCTACTTATCATTAAGCTAGAAAGCGAAGATGATATTGATACTGCTCCATTAGATTACGCACTAGAAACGGATCAATTTGATTTGAACAGAATTAAAGCAGAGGTGAGTGAGTAGTGGAGCTAATAATAACTGCAATTTTAATAGTAGCATGCTTACTCATTATAGTGATTTTTGACTTTCTCAAAGTGGCAATACAAGAGCGGAACGAAAAAAAGAAAGGTATACAAATTATAGATAGAAATGCAGAAATTCTTAATGCAGGAAGAGTTATATTCTGTGGGAATTGTAAGAGTAATGATATATCTATAAGAGTTGAAAACGAAGAAAACGAAAAAGGATTTTATATTATGGTGATGTGTAACAAATGTGGTGCTACATCAAATAAATTAAAATCTATATAAATATATTGGAGGTTAAAGACATGTTCCCAATTAAACAATCATTTGTATTAAAAACTAAAAGCGGTAGATATTTTCAAGATATATTTAAAATTCAAGCAGACCGAGTAGTGTTAGAAAGAGTAATGGAAACTACTGATGACATTTTAAAAGCAAAGAAATATAGTACACATGAAGAAGCTAGCGAAGAAGCGGTGAAGTATGATTTTAAAGTTCTAGCGCTTAGTACATATATAGAGGAGCTGTAGCCTATGTGGATAGCACTAACCATTATACTCGGCATACTTCTACTCATAGCAATAGGTAATAATACAGTGTTACGTCAGGATTTAGATGCACAGAGATATACGAATGTGTATCTGTTTACTAAGTACGTAAGAGATTGCGATATAGAAGATGTGGAGTTTGAAATACAAAGAGCGAAGAAACATTTTAAGTAATGGGGGTAATGTAATGGATAACATATTTAATATGGACGGTAGTAAAAAAGAAGGTATTAATATTCAAAACCAAATGTATGAATTGAAATCAATGTTACCTTTAATACTTGAAGTTGCTAAGATGAAATCTGAATATCAGCACGAGAGATTAACAAGTTTAAGACAACAAGGTTTTACGGAAGAACAAGCCATAGAAATTATCAAAGTGGAACGCACACCTTTTGACCAACAATAAACAATGGAGGTAATCACTTGTACACACCAAAGGAAGTGAAACAACTTATAATGGATTATCATTGGATGAGACGATTAATTGATCATCAAGTATATGAGTACGATAGTACATCAATCGGACAGTATGGTATTGAATCGGCTATGCCTAAAGCTAAAGGTGGTACAGGCGATAAGGTATTAGTAAGAGTAATACGCAATGATAAGGATAGACGTAAGACACAAGAGCTCATAGATAAAGTATCATTCATTGATGAGTATGAACATAAGATAACGAACGATAAGAACTATCACATCTTACAATTATTAAAACAGGGCGAGAAGATAAATACTATTGCCATGTTAATGAGAGTAGATAGAAAAGAAATATATAGAAAGCTAGATGTCATTGTGAATATATATATGAAGTCTCAAACTTAACGGGACAAATGTCACATATGCCACACATGACACACTATTATAAATCTGTCTCT
>ERZ1030979.134-NODE-134-length-9724-cov-33.464474_pt1 | contig 9724 bp, 11 predicted proteins | sample MGYA00518596_ERZ1030979 | MGnify/ENA primary metagenome ERZ1030979 (study PRJEB33718, sample SAMN03159709) | human skin metagenome | collected 2014-05-20 | study: EMG produced TPA metagenomics assembly of the PRJNA266117 data set (Human skin bacterial metagenome...
CCTGACCCGCTGCTACGGCGGAACCTTCTTTGTCTTCTCCGATTACATGCGTCCGTCGGTGCGTCTTGCGGCCCTCATGAAGATCCCGTCGATCTTCGTGTGGACCCACGATTCTATCGGCGTTGGTGAAGATGGACCCACCCACCAGCCAGTCGAGCACCTAGCCTCCTACCGAGCCATCCCGGGACTCGACATCGTCCGTCCCGCCGACGCCAACGAGACCGCCGTGGCATGGCGCACCATCGTGGAGCACACCGACCGTCCCGCCGGCCTAGTGCTGTCGCGTCAGGACCTGCCGACGATTGACCGCAGCAAATACGCCTCTGCCGAAGGCGTCGCCAGGGGTGCCTACGTGGTTTGCGAGGCTAGCGCCGAGCCCAAAGTCATCCTCATCGGTACTGGGTCCGAGCTGTCGGTGGCCCTCGAAGCACGCGAGAAGCTTGAGGCCGACGGGATCGCGACCCGCGTCGTCTCGATGCCGTGCCAAGAGTGGTTCGACGAGCAGGACGAGGAGTACCGCGAGTCGGTGCTACCCAGCTCAGTGACTGCCCGAGTGAGCGTCGAGGCCGGCATCGCCATGGGCTGGGCAAAGTATGTCGGCTGCAAGGGCGCCTCGGTGTCCCTCGAGCACTTCGGCGCCTCGGCCTCTGGGGCGCTGCTGTTCGAGAAGTTCGGATTCACCGCTGACCACGTCGCGGAGGTCGCTCACACCGTGTTCATGGAGTGAGGCATACCGATGTCGAACCGACGCCGGGCAAATCAAGACAAGGAGATGCTCCACGTCGCGGAGATGTACTACTTCGAGCAGATGACCCATGCCGCCATCGCCCAGCGACTCTCAATAAGTCGTTGGACCGTCGGCAGGATCCTCGAGGAGGCTCGCCGTACGGGGATGGTCAAGATCACAATTGATCATCCCCTCGCCCGGTATCACCGGTTCGAAACCGAGTTAGTTGACACCTTCGGGTTGCAGTCGGCCGTCGTCGTGCCCGTTCAAGCCAATGACGAACTGACGATGGAGTTCGTCACTCGGATGGCAGCGCAGCGGTTATCCGAGTGGCGGCCACGACCGCGGGTGGTCGCGGTGAGCTGGGGTCGAACGACGGCCCATGTGGCCCAACACTTGGGGTCGGGTTGGAATCCTCACCTTGCAAGCCCCGACCGTCGTGGGATCAGCAGATTTCGGGGAGATGCTGCGTTAGGACGTGTCCGTTTCGCGTCCCCTGGAGGCTGCCCAAAACGCGGATCTCGTGGTGTATTCGCCAGGAACGGTGAGCGCCGACTCGATTTTGGTGACGGCTGGTCATGTGACAACCAACGGTATTGACCAGCTGCGAAGCAAAGGGGCTAGCGCAGACATCATGAGTCACTATGTTGACGCCCATGGCCGCGTTGTCGATGAAGAATTGGATGCTCGCACGATCTCGGTAGACCTGGACTGTGTGAAGGTCAGGGATGACGGGGCCACGGTCGCCCCTGGGCTCGGAGCGTACTGGTCGTCGCATCCGGAGCCGAAAAAGCAGAGGCTCTGGGGGTAGCCCTGCGCGGTGGTTTGTGTACTGACCTGGTTGTCGATGCCAGCGTTGCGGAGCTCGCCCTTGGGTGAAGGAGGAGCCGCAGCCGTCATGCACGCAAGTGCAGGCTCTCGACGAAGGTGGGAATCGCGCGCGGCCCAGGGCTAGCGTGAATTGCGTCGGGCCCACAGCCGGGCCTCAACCCATCTTCGGAGGTACGAAGATGCTCAGGATTGCAGTGCTCGGTGCGGGTGTCATGGCCACCGCATTGACCTTCCCCGCTGTCGAAAACGGCAACGAAGTCCGCTTCATTGGCACCCACCTCGATGACGACATCATCGATTCCATTCAGGCCACCCGGCAGCACCCGGTTCTTGAACTTAAGGTTGACGAGCGCGTCAAGGCGTACCATTTTGCTAACGCCGCCGAGGCTATCGAGGGGGCTGACGTCATCATGAGCGGCGTCAACTCGTTCGGAGTCGACTGGGTGGGTAGACAGCTGGCCAAGCTAGCCAAACCCGGGCAGATCATCCTGTGCGTAACAAAGGGCATGCAGGCCGATGAGGACGGCACCCTTCACATCCTGCCCGAGGTATTGAAGAAGCACATGGGGAACCTTGCCGACGAGGCCCACTGGGCGGCCATTGTTGGACCGTCCAATGCCGGTGAACTGGCGGTGCATCGTGACACCCGCGTCGTATTCTGCGGCGAGGAGCAGGAGGTCCTCGACCGCTTGGTTGCGGCATACCGCACCGACTACTACCACGTCTGGACGTCTACCGACTTCGTCGGTCATGAGGTCGGCGCGTGCATGAAAAACATCTTTGCCTTTGGTGGGGGCTTCGCTGCTGGCATGCTGGACAAGGCCGGGCAGACCGACGCTAAGTACGTCATGTACGACTACACCGCGGCGCTGTTTGGCGAGGGTGCCCGCGAGCTCAAACAGATGGTTGCCTTCATGGGTGGTGACCCGGAGGTGGCGACCGGCTTGGGCGGTGTCGGCGATATGTTCGTTACCACGATGGGCGGACGCAATGTGCGTGCCAGAACCTACGTCGGTGCCGGAGTGCCGTTCTCGCAGATCCGTAATGTCAAGATGAAAGGCATCACCCTGGAGGGGGTCGCCGCCATCGGTGTGGTTGGTGAGGCGATCGAGAAGTTGACTCGGCGCGGAGTGATCGCTGAGACCGATTACCCATGGTGCGCGCCCTCTACGACATCGTTGCTCACGATGCTCCCCTCGATTTGCCCTGGGAGAAGTTCTTCGGCGGAGAAAAGTGACGTTGGGTGACCGGAGTCGGAACACCGTGTCGAGGTACTCAGATGTCCTCAGCGGCGTGTGTGCGAAAAATACCGGCCTAGGTGGGGTCCGGGCACTGTGGTGCGTGATGCATCCTTCGACCGGGATTTTCGCACCGGGTGATGGCTGCCTCATGCAGCACTCCGAGAGTCCGCTTGGCTTTCGTGAACGAGAGGTGCCGTTCGAACCGCCACGACTTAGACTCGTCTGGTCGTCTTAGAAAGGCTGTCATGAACAACGTCATCGAGGTCACTGATGCGACCTTCGCTTCCGAGGTTCTCGGTGCCTCCAAGCCGGTCCTCGTCGACTACTGGGCCGACTGGTGTGCCCCATGCAAACAGCTCTCCCCGATCATCGAGGAGCTTGCTGGGACCTACGGCGACCGGATGGTCTTCGCTAAGGTCGACACCAACGCCAACACCCGGGTTGCCGCGGAGCAGGGGATCATGTCACTGCCCACCATCCAGGTCTGGCAGGGTGGCCAGCTCGTCAAGTCGCTGCAAGGCGGCAAGACAAAGAAGGCGCTGGTCAAAATCATCGAAGAATTTGTCGCCTAAGGAGGATCATGCCGTCTGCCACTAAGAAGGTTTCCCTGGTCCGTCGTAGTGAAGGCCACTACACCGCCACCAATGCTCGTGGTGGGCAAATTCGGTTTGGGGCAGGGAAGGACGCCGAGTTCACCCCTGTGGAGCTGCTGCTAGCCGCTATCGGCGGGTGCTCATCCATTGATGTCGACACCGTGACAAGCCGTCGCGGCGAGCCTACCCAGTTCACCGTTTCCGTCTCGGGCACCAAACGCAGCGACGAGGAAGGACGGGCATCCCTGGGTGACGTCGCCGTCGACTTCCAGTTGAGCTTCCCCGACACTGAGGAAGGACGCGAGGCTGCCGGGCTGGTGAACCGGGTCGTTACGATGTCACGCGACAAAAACTGCACCGTCTCGCGCACCGTCGAGGCCCAGACTCCGGTGGCTTTCAGTATCGCCGGCGAGCCGTTGGACTGAGGTTTCCTGGCGGGTCGTTCTCGCCGCGTTTTTACGCGGAGCGTGTTCACGAAAGGTCTTCCACAGGAACCGAGGCGGCCGGACCCGGTGACGAAAAATCCCGGGCCCGGCCGTTTTACGGCATCAGGAGATGAGATCTCGCAGCCAGGTGATGATTTTGTCTTCGGCGTCGCGGGCCTGGGGGAAGGCGAGGGTGAAACTTTGGGTGCCATGAGCCATGCCACGGACTGTTGTCAGTTCTACCGGCACCCCGGCGTCCTGGAGCTTGTGCTGCCACGCGATCGAGTCGTCACGCAGCGGATCCACCTCACAGTTGAGCAAAAATGTCGGCGGAAGGCCGTGCGCGTTCTCCAGGCAGGCAGGGTTAGTCAGCGGGTTGTCGAGACTTGCTCCGTGAGACAGATAACGCACGTGGCTGTGGTGCAGCGCGGCCGCTAGGTCAGGGGCGTCACGACGAGCCTCGGCCATTGCTTCGGAGGTGTCAGAAAGGTCGAGAACCGGCACCTCCAGGATTTGCCCAAGAATTGCGGGGTTGCCCTCGTCGCGGCACATGATCCCCGTCGCAGCGGCGAGGTTTCCACCCGCGGAATCGCCCCCTACGAGGATGCGTGAAGTGTCAAACCCCTTGTCAAGTCCGGTTTTGGCTACCCACCGCACGACGTCAACGACATCATGTAGGTTCTCGGGGTAGTTGTGCTCGGGCAGCAATCGGTAATCGACACTGACGACACATACCCCCGCTCGCTGGGCGATGCTGGCTGTGCGGGAGAGCACGGTGCGTGGGGAACCGTGAACAAAAGCCCCGCCGTGGGCCCATACCAGTACTGGAGCGGGGTTTGGGAGCCCCTTCGGCCGCTGAATGAGTACCGGGATCGGGTGAGTCCGTCCGGGGACCGTGCGGTCCTCGAGAATCACCGAATCAGGGACCGCAGGCGTTATTTTTCCCCGCAGGCGGGCGGCCACGTCATTCTGACGCGCCCGCTTCTCGGCGAGCGTTTGTTCTTCCTTCGGTTGACGACCCAGGATTTCTGCCAGTCGTGGATCCAGTTTCATGTCACTTCACCCTCCTCACTCGTGTGATACACAACGACCCCAGGATGGCTAGGATGATCGCTGCAGTGAACAGTCCGGGATAGCCCACCGTCTTTACGAGGGTCGCACCAATGCCCGGTGCGAAGACGATCGGCAGAGAATTGGCGGCGTTGAGGAAGCCTAGGTCACGGGCAGCATCGTCGCGGTCGGGCAGTACCTCGACCATGAGAGCCCCGTCGACAGCCATATAGGTGCCGAACGCGGCCCCGCCCATCGCGGCGAAAATGGTGAGCGTCCACGGCTCGTTGACAAGGAAGAGGGGAATGACTCCAACCCCGGCCACGAGCGGGGCAATCATTGTGAAGGGCTTGCGGCGCTTGATCTTGTCGGACCACGGACCCGTGATGACGTCAAGGACGACTGCCGTGACGGCGAGGACTGCGGAATTCATTGCGATGAGTCTTCCGGCAGTTGCTCGTGTCATGCCCATCTCATCGGTGGCGATGTACAGCTGGAATTGCATCACCATGAACAAAGAGATGACAAAGAGAAATCGGCCTACCAGGATCCACCAAAACTGGCCGTCAGAGGGCGGCCTCATCTGAGCACCGAACTGGCGCCAGGTGACTGGTGGACGGGGTGACCGATTGCGCAATGGGTGGGGTGGAAGCAGGATCACCACGATGATGCTCGATACCAGCATTATCCATGCCGCCATGAGGAACCCTTGCGATGGGTGGGTTACCAAGGTCCCGGCGATAACTGCCCCGATGATCTGGGCGAGGAGATAGCCCGCGCCACCGAATGCTGAGACCTTACCGAGAACGGAGTTGGGGACGTAGTCCGGTGGGATGGCGTTGAAAGCGCCAAGCATGCAGTTGAGCCCGCCCTGGTACACCATGTGTGCGACGACGAGGAGGGCGGGGTTACGGGTTAAGCCGATGCAGGCGAAGGCCAGAGTGCCGACGATGGCACCTCCGATAATCCAGGGATTGCGCGGGCCGAGCTTGGACCGAGTGCGGTCCGACAGCGTCCCGGCCAGGATCATGCAGCTAACAGCAGCAATGGCGCCGGTGGTCGTGAGTAGGGCGAGTAAGTCGACCTTGTCTTCGGGCTTGACCTCAGCGGCAAGTGCTGCCAGCAGCGTGCCGCAGGCAGCTCCGACCGCCGCCCATCCCAATTGTCCGATGAACATCACTGCGCTGAGACGACCGGTACTAGCGCACTGCCTGTGCTGGGGCTGAGCACCCTCTCGTGGGGTTGTCGTCATGGGGTCTGCTCCTTTGCGGTGAGGTGCGGGTCGGACCGCCCTTAACAAAACCCTAGTAGCACTAGGTATTGTAGAACGCGACCCTCTGGTGTGGTCGATAAGGCCGATCGGACGCTGCGGGGTCCAAAAATCCCGTTCCGGAGAGGGCCAAGCACCCCCTTGACGTGACCCTCCGCGAGGCGGGATTTTTGTTTACAGGGTGAGGAGGCCGGGGAGGGGAAGCGTCGTTGGCCGTAAGCTAATCCGGTGCCCAGGTCTCCGCTACGCCAACGTCACGGTCTGGAGTCAGCGTGGGTTCACACCCCCGATCATGGGGCGTGCCGTCGGTTGGCAACAGAGCGCGGAGTCGATGGCTGGCCCTGGCCGACGATGCGGGACTACCTGGTCGAGAAGCTCCCGAGAATGGGTGGGCAGCGTGTTGACGAGATGCTTGATGAGGGGAGGTTCGTCGACGAGTCAGGGCGTACTTTCCGGCGGGATTCCCCTTTCACTCCGCAGACCTTCGTTTTCTTCCACCGAGACCTGCCTACAGAGACTCCCGTTCCGGCCGGGATCGGCATTCTCTATTCCGATGAACGCATTCTTGTGGTCGACAAGCCGCATTTCCTGTCCTCGATCCCGCGGGGCCGCCATGTCCTCGAATCGGTTGTTGTTCGACTGCGCACCCAATTGGGGCTGCCAGAACTAACGGTCGCTCACCGCCTCGATCGTGTTACCGCTGGAGTGTTACTGCTGACCCGGGAGCGAAAATGGCGTCGCCCGTACCAAGAGATATTCGAGCGTCGTGAGGTCGTCAAAAAGTATCGGTTGGTGGCACCCGTGGTGCACGATCCAGCTGGGGAGGGGGTTACCGCGACAAAAAGCGGCTGGCAGGTGAGGTCCCGGATTATTAAGGAGCGGGGGATTTTGCAGGCCCGTGAAGTTCCCGGCGTACCGAATGCTGTCACCGATATTGCGCTGATCGGTGAACACGGCGGGTGGGGGCTGTACGAGGCGAGCCCTCGGACTGGTCGCACCCACCAAATTCGTCTCCACATGCAACGTTTGGGCGCTCCAATTGTGAATGACCCCTTTTACCCGGTAGTTCTCGACACCCCAGTCGATGATTTCACCCATCCCTTGCAGCTGCAGGCGTGGCGGATGGGATTCACCGACCCCGTCACCGGCGACCCGAGAGCCTTCACCTCGAGATTGCGGTTGGCCGCTTGGCAGTGAGGGCAAGGTCATGCCCCTGACGTGATGCCAACCGGACATGGGGTCTGCCTGTGTCTTGGCCGTTTTGGAGCGCCGCCCCGCATACCGGGCTTGTCACCGCCTATGTGCCTGCCCTGATTTCCCGCCGACTGTACCCATTCTCCCCGCAGTGGGTCTCGCTCAGCGTGGGTGAACTGCCAACCCGTGGTTATTTTTCCCGATACGTGGGGAGCGGTGCCATTGGGGTGCTTGAGACCTTCGGGGGCTGACAGAAATCGTCACGTGAAGATATGGGGTTGATTCAGGGATGGCTCAATATCGTCGAGGGCTCAGCGATGCCCCGATCCGTCGCGAGCTGACGAAAAATGTCAGGGGGGAAGAGACAGCGAGAAAAACCTGCGCCGCATGCCGCTTACCTATACCACGTCGCGTCCATGGCGCCCGCACAGCATTTCGCCGCACCACCTTGCGCGCGGGTGGTGCGGCGAAAACTGTCGAGTACCTCAGCGACCTAGTTCAGTGAGGAACCTTTCGGCATCTAGGGCAGCACGGCACCCGGACCCGGCCGCGGTGACGGCTTGTTGGTAGTGGGAGTCGACCAGGTCGCCGCAGGCGAAAACTCCCGGCACGTTGGTGCGGGTGGATGGCTCGGCGCACACGACGTAGCCAGCATCGTCCAGATCGACCTGGCCGCGCACCAGCTCGGAGCGCGGGTCATGGCCGATGGCCTCAAAAACGCCGGCAACTTCGAGTTGACGCTCCTCGCCGGTTTTGGTGTCCCGCAGGGTGATCGACTCGAGCTTCGACTCGCCCTGCATGGCGACGACCTCACTATTCCACGCGAAGGTGATCTTGGGGTCGGCTGCGGCACGGTCGGCCATGATCTGAGAGGCGCGCAATTGGTCGCGGCGATGCACGAGGGTCACCGAGTTGGCGAACCGGGTAAGGAAAGTGGCTTCCTCAACCGCGGAGTCACCGCCACCAACGACGGCGATGTCTTTGCCGGTGAAGAAGAACCCGTCACAGGTGGCGCACCACGACACGCCGCGCCCGGACAACCGCGGCTCATCCTCAAGCCCGAGTTTGCGGTAGGCCGATCCCATGGCGAGGATAACAACGTGCGCCTTGTAGGTGTTTCCGTCGGTGTCGACGAGCTTCTTGATCTCACCGGTGAGGTCGATATCGGTGACGTCGTCGGCGATGAGCTCGGCTCCGAACCGTTCGGCCTGGGCACGCATCTGCGCCATGAGGTCGGGGCCCATGATCCCTTCGGAGAAGCCCGGGTAGTTTTCGACCTCGGTGGTCTGCATGAGGGCGCCGCCGGCATCCATTGACCCTTCAAATACCAGCGGCTTCAGTCCGGCGCGGGCGGTGTAGACAGCGGCGGTGTATCCGGCTGGCCCAGACCCTACGATGATGACGTCGCGCGGCTCGTCATTACCGTGGACGTCGGCGCCGACGGTCTCAGGGAAGGGCTGGGTGGTGTCGATTTCCGAGGGATCGGACAGCGAAATGTTGCCGAGGATGGTGTTGGGTGTAAGGGCCTGAGTGGTCATGGCGTCTCCTGGTTAGTGACTGGTTCGGGGATCAACCTATTTAGCGCATGAAGCTGTTACGGCATTCCCGGAGGGTTTTACGCCCGGCGTGGGGCTTCCAGTGCTCTCCCCCCATGACGAGGTGCCACGGTATGGGGACGTCGATTCCTGGTTGGTCCGCCCCCGATTGCCGCAATTCGATGGCAGCCGATCTTGATGAGGTGCTCTACCCGTGCACGAGTGTCAGGGTGTACGTGGGGACTCTCATGTACAACGTTAGAAACAGTGTTGACGGGCACCCCGGCTGCTTTGGCAACATCCACAAGGCGCGCTGTCATGGCCAGGATCTTATGATCTCCAACGGGGGTTCAGCAATGTCAGGGGAACGACTTGTGAAGAGGGCTTTGCACCTCTCTTTATATCGTTGTTATAACCTATGGCAACGTTGCACAGAAGCCACGGCTGGGAGGATCCCTGGCGTGTCAGCAATGGGGCCTCGGCAATGAGATGGACGGGCCGTGGCAGATGGGCCACAAGACACCTGAGGAATACGCCCGGGCCGTGACCGAGGTGGCCAACACCTTCCACCGCTTCGACGACAATCCCATTGTGGCTACCTGTGGTTCCTCGGGACGCTCCATGCCCATCTTCGGGCGCCGGGAGCGCGTCGTCGCCGATGCCGCATTCGACAGCCTGGACCTGGTGTCGGCCACGCCCACTACGAATCCGATCGACGATGATTTCATCCGTCTCGGCGTGGTTGCTGTCGGCAGGACCCGCATCGTCGTGCACCGGGATTCGGACCCCCGGACTAATCTCTCCTGTTAGTTACCTGACCATGGTCGGATGGGGTTGGCCGGTCGCGTGCCACTACAG
>ERZ1030979.139-NODE-139-length-9621-cov-12.988919_pt1 | contig 9621 bp, 8 predicted proteins | sample MGYA00518596_ERZ1030979 | MGnify/ENA primary metagenome ERZ1030979 (study PRJEB33718, sample SAMN03159709) | human skin metagenome | collected 2014-05-20 | study: EMG produced TPA metagenomics assembly of the PRJNA266117 data set (Human skin bacterial metagenome and...
GTTTCCAGGTAGCTACTGGAGACAAGATCGGTCTAGTGGGTCGCAATGGCGCCGGAAAGACCACCCTGACGCGTGTCTTGGCTGGTGAGGCCCTTCCCGCAGCAGGATCAGTGCGTCGTACCGGCGAGCTTGGCTACCTGCCACAGGATCCCCGCGACCCAGACATGGAAACGATCGCCAGGGCAAGGATCCTGTCAGCCCGCGGTCTGGACCATCTGCTGGAGCGGATGCGCACCCTGGAATGCCAGATGGCCAACGGTTCTGAGGAGGACCGAGCCGTCGCGATGGACAAATACGCCAAAACCGAGGACCGCCTCATCGCGGCTGGTGGGTATGGCGCCTCCGCGGAAGCTGCCAGAATTGCGTCGAACTTGGGGCTTGACGACCGCGTTCTTTCTCAGCCGTTGAAGAACCTCTCGGGGGGTCAGCGCCGTCGCGTCGAACTGGCGCGCATCCTCTTTTCCGGAGCGGACACCCTGCTCCTTGATGAGCCCACTAACCACCTAGACGCTGACTCCATCATCTGGTTGCGTAGCTTCCTGCAGTCCTACTCGGGTGGGGTCCTGATGATCTCCCACGACACTGAGCTAGTGGAGGCCACCGTCAACAAGGTCTTCCACCTCGACGCCAATCGGGCCACTCTCGACATCTACTCGATGGGTTGGAAGCTCTATCTCGAGCAGCGAGCCGCTGACGAGAAGCGCCGTCACAAGGAGAGAATCAACGCCGAGCGTAAAGCTGCTGCTCTTCGGGCCCAGGCCGACAAGCTACACGCGAAGGCGACTAAGGCCGTCGCGGCACAGCAGATGGCTCGGCGCGCGGAGAAGTTGCTCGCGGGGGTCGAGGTGGAGAGGGCCGTCGACAAGGTGGCCGCCATCCGCTTCCCCGATCCGGCCCCGTGCGGCAAGACCCCGCTCACAGCACGGAACCTCACCAAGACCTACGGCTCCTTGGAGGTGTTTACCGGGGTAGACCTCAATATCGACCGTGGATCCCAGGTTGTCGTCCTCGGGCTTAATGGTGCTGGCAAGACGACTCTGCTGCGGATCTTGGCAGGTAAGGAGTCCCCTGATACTGGAGAGGTGATCGCCGGGCACGGGCTCAAGCTTGGATACTTTGCCCAGGAGCACGATCTGCTCGACATGGACCGCACTGTGCTGGAGAACATGGCCAGTTCCGCGATCGACCTCAATGAGACCGAGATGCGCAAAGTACTCGGGTCCTTCCTGTTCACCGGCGACGATGTGCATAAACCGGCCGGGGTGCTTTCGGGCGGCGAGAAGACACGTCTGGCCTTAGCGACTCTGGTCGTCTCTTCAGCCAATGTGCTGCTCCTCGATGAACCAACAAATAACCTCGATCCGGCTAGCCGAGCACAGGTTCTCGACGCCATCGGAAACTTCGGTGGCGCTATTGTCCTCGTCACCCACGACGAGGGAGCGGTCCATGCGCTGGATCCCGATCGTGTGCTGGTCCTGCCCGATGGCACCGAAGATATGTGGAGTGCTGATTACGCCGAACTGATTAGTCTGGCCTGATATCACGGTCTGCGCGGCCTCGCCATGTCGTAGCATGAAGACGCGAACGCCGGCGTCGAGGAGGGGTGATGGTCGAACGTACGCCCAGACTGGTCGGTGAGGCCAGACAAGCGATGGCCGCGGAGTTGGCGGGTCGCTACCACGACGGCGCGTCCATCCGGTCCCTTGCACGCGAGTCCGGCCGGTCCTACGGCCTAGTGCAAAAATTGCTGCGGGAGGCCGGCGTTGAATTTCGTCCCCGCGGAGGTGCTGACCCGGCGTCCCCGGAGACGAAGGCCGGACGCGAGACTGTTGAGACGTCACAGGAGGCCGACCACAACGACTCGTCGAACACTGATGAAGTCGGTGGTTCCTCCGGGAACCCTGAGCCGTCTGGCACAGACGTTGATGCTTTGAAACTGGCTGTTGAGGCGGCCGTAGCCCGGGCTGAAAAAGCCGACCGCAAAGCACGCAAGGCGGAGAAGGCCCTGCATAAACTGCGTCGCACCGGGGCAGGGAAGTCTCGTCGCAAGAAGACTAAGGCGACTCTTCATAAGCGTCGCGCTAAGGCCGAAAAAGCTGATCGTAAGGTGCGCAAGGCGCGTCGTCGGCTTAACAAGGCTAAGCACAGCGCCGATAACCCCCAGTTTTGAAGGTAATTCTTTCCCGCCTAAGGACCGCTCAGCGAGGCGCCAGAACCGTCACTTCCACAGCTGACGTGACGGACATAGCCTCGACATGAACTTCGCGGACGTGATGGGTGCTGGGTCCCATCGCCACAGCGTCAGAGGCCGCAGCTTCGTCGAGGGAAACATCCGCTCGCACCTCCTCATGGCTGACAACGGTAAACCGTGATGCCAAAGCTGCCATGAGCTCGTCATGTTTGTGGGGCTGGATGCCGATCATTCCGGTGCGTGCCCGCAGCTGTTGCAAGTGGTCAGGTAGTGGGGTGACGACCACGAGGATCCCGTCAGGATTCATGATGCGCGCGAACTCATCACGGTTACGAGGTGCAAAGATGCACAACTCGGCGTCGATACAGCCAGTGCGGATGGGCAGCCCAGCCCAGGTGTCGGCAACCACTGCCGCCATGCGGGGATGAGCTTTCGCCGCCCGCCGGATAGCTGCCCTCGAGACATCAGACGCCAGGCCGCGGGAGTCGGGATGGGCGTCCAGGACCTGCGCCAGGTGATGGCCGGTTCCAGCGCCTACTTCGACGATGCGATCACGGTCGGTGAGAACCTCGGCTAGCCGAGCATCAAGGTCACGGAACAGCCCGGCGCCCAACACTCTCTGACGGGCGACGATCATCTCGGCAGTGTCCGCATTCGCCCCGGCCGGGGTATGCGTCATGGTGACGTAGCCCTGTTTCGCGATGTCGAGGCAGTGGTGTTGTGGGCACCGAAGAGACCTTCTGTCAAGAGCTAATGGGTTTTCGTGACCGTGCCGTTGACAGGTGGGGCAGATCAGCCACGGTAGAGCTAAAGACAGCGTTGGCGTCACGTGTGATCCCCCGGCGTCCTCGTGCCATGGTCTGGTGGCACGTCAGAGTGTCGATTCGACCTATCGCCAATGACAGGTCGCTGAGCTGCACGAGCCGCTTTGGCTTGGCGTTTGCGTCGGTCCTTGACATCGCCTCGAATGAGGACGAACAGCCCAATGACCGCGATAGCCGTGAAACAGAACCACTGGATGGCATAGGACAGATGGGGGCCATCATCGAGTTTCGGAAGCTCTTTAGCAACCAGCCCACTTTGTGCTGGCGCCATCGACGTTGCTGAGATGTATCCACTGACATACGCGATGCCTTGCGCCTTACCAATGGCGTCGGAGTTAATGAGACGAACCTTGCCTCCCACAGGGTCGGTGGCGGTGGGATTTCCGTGCTCATTGCCTTTGACAAGGCCAGTCACCGTCACGGTCCCGCTGGGGGCCGGAGGCAGGGCCTGCGTGTCGCCCTCATGTGAGGAACGTTTGAGGAAACCACGATCAATGAGGACATGGCGACCGCCCTTCGTGACGACGGGCGTGACGACTTCTGACCCGTCATCGTCGCCGTTACTGCGGTAACGCACTTGAAGTTCATGCGCGGTATCGAAAGTGCCAGTGATGATGACGGGACGCCACTGTTGTTGTGACGTCATCTCGTGGTCGCCCATAAGGGTCGACCATTCGACCGGCGGTTTACTGTGGTTGGTACGGATGATGTTGTTGGCCTCGCGACGCCCCGACAGCCGGTGCAGCTGCCACTGGCCCAGCCGGATCATGACCAGGCCCAGGACAATGACGAGGAGGGCTAGCGCCACCCATCGCACCCACAGCTTCTTCACGTTCTTGAGCCTAGTTGGTCGGTTCCCAGTAGTGCTTCATGGCCGGGCTTTGTTTCCTGCGGTGTCTGCGGGACCGGACTAGTCCTCGTCGACTTCGCCGTGAATAGTTATAGCCGGGCCGAGCTCGCCATGAGGTTCTTCGTCTTGGCGAGATGGCAAGGTGTCAGTGGTGCGTCGGTCGGCGGCATTGCCGAGTACGACGGCGATGGCAGGGATGACGGCTGCTCCCAATAGGAAGCTCCAACGCCATGGGTTTGGGGTGATGACGAGCCCGATAAAGCACACCGTTCGCACGAGCATCGACCATAAGTAGCGCCGTTGGCGCATCTCGAGGTCTTCGCTTGCTGATCTCTTGGCAGACGTGATCGAATGTCGGTCGTCATGGTGCCTCCGACGCCACCGAACCCGTGCTGCGTCACTCACCGCTCCAGCCTAGGTCGGTCGCGTCGATCAGGTCGAACCTTCCCAGTTCTTGGTGGTGGCGTGCGATAGGTTCGTTTTATGAGTTCAGACACCCCGGGGCGCGTTGCCCTCGTCACCGGCGGATCTCGCGGTATCGGTGCCGCGATCGCCGCAGATCTGTACGCACAGGGATACCGAGTAGCTGCAACAAGTCGCTCGGCCACCGCACCCGAGGGAGTGCTGCCGATTGCTTGCGATGTCACCGACGCCGACTCGGTTGACGCGGCTTTCAGCCAGGTCGAGCAAGAATTTGGCCCGGTCGAGGTACTGATTGCTAATGCCGGTATTACCCGGGATGGATTGCTCGCCCGCATGAAAGAGGAGGATTTCACCGAGGTCCTCGACACTAATCTCACCGGTGCCTACCGCGTTATCCGCCGCGCGGCCAGGGCGATGACCCGGGCCCGTTTTGGCCGTATCGTCTTGACGTCATCAGTGGTGGGTCTGCTCGGTTCCCCCGGGCAGGTCAATTATTCGGCGTCGAAGGCCGGAATGCTTGGGATGGCCCGCTCTATAACCCGTGAGCTAGGGTCCCGCGGCATTACCTGCAACCTTGTCGCTCCCGGTTTCATTTCGACTGACATGACCGAAGAACTGCCTGAGAGGGTCGTTGAGGGGTACCTCGAGCGCATCCCCGCCAAGCGGTTGGGGTCGGTCGACGATGTTGTTGCTGCTGTCCGATTTCTCGTCTCCGATTCCGCCGGTTACGTTTCTGGCGCTGTAGTCCCTGTCGACGGCGGGCTCGGCATGGGCCACTGACACGATCACATCCACCCACATCGATCTGGAAGGACATCACCATGGGGCTTCTTGAAGGACGCACCATCCTCGTCACAGGCGTGACGATGCACACCTCCATCGCTTTTAAGGCGGCTCAGATTGCCCAGAATGAGGGCGCCCGGGTTATCGTTTCGAACCTGCCGCGTGCCGTCGGCGTCACCCGTCGAGCTGTTCGCAGGCTTGCCCCAGTGCCAGAGGTACTCGAACTCGATGTCACCGACACTGACCAGCTCGCTGCTTTGCCTCAGCAGCTGCGTGATCTCGGAGTGGAAAAGCTGGACGGTGTCGTCCACGCCATCGCTTTCGCTAACCCCAAGACGGCCCTAGGCGGCAAGTTTCTCGAGACTGAATGGGACGATGTCTCGGTCGCTGTCCATACCTCCACGTACTCGTACGTCTCTTTGATTGCCGCCCTCGACAGTATGCTCGCTGAGCATGCCGCAGTCGTCGGCCTGACTTTTGACGCCACTGTATCTTGGCCTTTCTACGACTGGATGGGTGTGGCCAAGGCAGGACTGGAATCGGCCAACCGCTACCTGGCTCGATACCTGGGCCCCAAGGGTGTGCGCTGCAACCTCGTGTCGGCTGGCCCGCTGGACACCATGGCTAAAACGGCCATTCCGGGCGCTGATGCGTTCAACGATCTGTGGGGAGAGCGTGCTCCGCTTGGCTGGGACACCAAGGACACCACGCCAGCGGCCAAGGGAATCGTCGCTCTCTTGTCCGACTGGTTCCCAGCCACCACCGGCGAGATGATCCACGTCGATGGCGGCATGGGCTCGACTGGGGCCTGATCCGTTCAGACCAGCGGCCACGAGGTGGCTGCGGTAACAGCTTGGGAAGCGGCGTTGCGTAATTGACGCAGCGCCGTTTCTCGTGTTTGCGCTCCGTAGGCGGTGATCGTGGTTGGTTCCTGCCCGGCATCGCAGGCCATCATCACGGTCCATGCTGAGTCGAGGAGACGCTGATCGGCTGGACGATGACCGGTCAGGCGCGGCGTCACGACGTCTGGACGCTTCCCTGCCACGATGCTCAGCTCGGTGAGCTGAGCAGCCGTCGCGGAAATGGCCGATCTCAGCAGGGGAGCAGTGTCGGCGGGGGTAGGAGGCGGTAGAGGAACGGCAGCTCGGACGACCGTCCATTGCATGGCCGAGCCCACTGGATGAGGAATCCACGCGATCCCGGCGGGCATGGTGGTAGAGCCTTGATGACAGATGACGATTGCACCGGCGTCGAGGGCAGCTCGATTGACCTGAGCCGGACCGCGTAGGCCGGCAAGCTGGCCGGGGACAGGCAGTAGTAGGCCCCACAACACGGGAGTGTCGTGGGGGTTGTGGGAGATCCGGGCTAGGGCCATCCGGATGGGGAGCGACGACAACGGATCGTGCTCGGATAGGCCGAGTACCTCGTCGGGATCATGAACATGGTGGGCCATTGCCATTCTCAGCAGCTCCGCCTCGGCGTGGGGAGCGGTGGTGCGATTGGCGCACAGGTCGTTGAGCAGGCAAGTGAGACGGCAGCAGATCTCGAGCACTCGCCTAGACTAGACGTCTTCTCTTCATGCTGGGGCTGGGCGGCCCCTGGCACTGCCGAGTCGTCCTCCGGCCCGTGTATGTCGTTGACACAAGGTAAGTTTTACCCATGAGTGCAGTGGCGCAGTTGGCAGGCGTGGGAGTTCGACGCGGGGATCGTTGGATCCTCAACAATGTCGACCTCGACGTCTCGGACGGCCAGCGCTGGGTGCTGGTCGGGCCTAATGGGGCGGGTAAGACGACCCTTCTGCAGGTCCTGGGAGCTCAGCTTCATCCCACTGTGGGGCTGGTGGAGATTCTCGATGAGATCCTCGGTGCAGTTGATGTATTTGAGCTGCGGCCGCGGATCGGCATGGCGTCTTCGGCCCTAGCCCACCGCATTCCGGAATCAGAAAAGGTCGGCAACATCGTGGTCTCGGCGGCCTGGGCCGTCGTGGGCCGTTGGCGTGAGGCCTATGACGAACAGGATGTGGCCCGTGCCGGCTCTCTGCTGGAGCGGATGGGACTCGTCGGGATGGTCGATCGTACGTGGGGTACCCTGAGCGAGGGGGAGTGCAAACGGGTCGAAATCGCCCGCGCTCTCATGACTGATCCGGAGCTGTTGCTATTGGACGAGCCGGCTGCTGGTCTTGACCTGGCTGGCCGCGAGCAGCTTGTTGAAGTGCTGTCGGCTATTTTTACTGATCCCGATGCTCCGGCCTCGGTTCTTGTCACGCACCATCTTGAGGAGATTCCGGCCGGGGTCACCCACGCCTTGGTGATGGCGGAAGGACACGTCGCGGCTGCCGGTCTGGTGGAGACGACTCTGACCTCGGAGGTCCTTTCTGGTGCCTTCGGTATGCCTCTGACGGTCAGTCACGTTGACGGGCGTTGGAACGCTCGCGCTGCTCACTGACACACCTTATTGGCGACGGGAGAGCGCCGTGCTGGAACCCTTCCAGGAACATTGCTGGTTGTTGTGGGCGGTGGCGTCCGCTGTGCTGGCATGCGCGGAGATGCTAGGCGGAGATTTCACCCTACTTATGCTTGCCGCCGGTGCGGGAGCAGGAGCTGTTACTGCAGCGATCGTTCCGGGGCTGTGGTTGCTGCAGGTTATCGTCGCTGTTGCCGTGGCAGCTTTACTGCTCGCAGTACTGCGCCCGACTTTGCTGCGTCGGGTACGTGAGGCTCCGGGATACCGGTCATCTTTGGACAAACTAGTCGGTTCTGAGGGCGTTGCCACGAGCGAGATCACAGATGGTCACGGTCAGGTCAAGGTTGACGGTGAGGAGTGGTCGGCGCGCGCCCTGGAACCGGGGTCGACGATCGCTGTCGGGGAGAGGATTGAGGTGTACGAGGTCGACGGTGCGACGCTCGTGGTGTATCCAGTCTTCGGAATCCTGGGTTCCTGATCTAGACGTGTGGCTGTGATCTGGGATGGTGTAGGGGATGCCGGAACCTGACCGGCACCTTAAGTATCGCAGGAGTATCCATGTCCCAGTCCATCATCAGTCTGGTGATTATTGTCTTGCTCGTCGTCGTGTTGGCTTCGAGCATCAAAATCATTCATCAGCAGAAGATCGGTCTCGTCGAACGGCTCGGAAAATTCAACCGGCGCCTTAACCCTGGTCCCCATCTGCTCATCCCGATCATTGATCGGGTGCAGTACAACCTCGACATGCGTGAGCAGGTTGTTCCTTTCCCGCCGCAGGGGGTTATCACCGAGGACAACCTCATGGTCAACATCGACTCGGTGATTTATTTTCAGATCGTTGATCCGGAACGCGCCGCCTACGAGGCGCAGTCTTACAAGACCGCCATCGAGCAGCTGACGATGACCACCCTACGCAACATCATCGGTGGTATGGATATGGAAGCGGCGCTGACTAGCCGTGAGGAGATCAACCAGAAGCTCCGGTCGGTTCTTGACGAGGCCACCGGCAAGTGGGGTATCAAAGTCAACCGGGTCGAGTTGCGGGCCATTGAACCGCCGCCCACGATTCGTGATGCGATGGAGAAGGGCGCACGAGCCGAGCGCGACAAGCGGGCCGCGATCCTGTTGGCAGAAGGTCAGCGTCAGTCCCAGATTCTGCCGGCCGGCGGCGACCGCGAGTCGGCGATCCTGCGAGCCCAAGGCGACCGTGAGGCTGCGGTACTGCGTGCCCAGGCCGATCGTCAGGCCCAGATGCTGCGCGCCGAGGGTGAAGCCCAGGCTATCACGACCGTGTTCAATGCCATCCATGCTGGTCAGCCCGACCAGGGTTTGCTGGCCTACCAATACATGCAGATGTTGCCAACCCTTGCCCGTGGCGACTCCAACAAGGTGTGGGTGGTCCCCTCTGAGCTGAACGACGCTCTCAAGGGCCTTGGCTCCCTGACGGGTAAGGACGGACACGAGCCGAGTAGTGGCGGTTTCACTGTAGCTGATCCGGCCCGATTTGCCGCACCGGAGAAGGTTGATGTCTTCGCCGAGATCGAGGCTCAGAAGGTTCAGGAGAAGGAGGCGTCCGAGGCGACTGTCCAGCAGGCGATCCAAGAGGCTGCCAAGCTAGAGAACCCGGGGCTGTCAGGTAAACGCAGCAGGGACGATGGCCAGGTCACCCAGGCTCCGGCGGAGCAGCAGGCCATCTCGGAACAGGGGAGTGGCCCAGTCGAGTGACCGGCGGGTGCCGAAGCACCCATGCGGGACTCGGAACGGGACAACTCGTTTCGTTGGCACCGTGCATGATTTCTTGCACGATCATCATGCAAGAAATCATGCACGTTCGGGGTCTCGAGAGCCGTTGTTCAGCTGGTCGCCGATGAGGCCTCATGGCGATGGACCTTCGGTTGCAGCGCCGAGGTCACGAACGGTCAGTCACTGCTAGGCCTCCCATTGTCGCGCATAGCGGCCAGCCAGCATTCCGCAGGCGATGAGCTGAGCTAGGTGGAAGATCATGAGGGGTAGCACGATGAGGCCGACCGGCTGACCAGCGAAGAGCACCGTCGCCATAGGCAGACCGGTCGCCAGCGATTTTTTGG
>ERZ1030979.141-NODE-141-length-9610-cov-4.998953_pt1 | contig 9610 bp, 10 predicted proteins | sample MGYA00518596_ERZ1030979 | MGnify/ENA primary metagenome ERZ1030979 (study PRJEB33718, sample SAMN03159709) | human skin metagenome | collected 2014-05-20 | study: EMG produced TPA metagenomics assembly of the PRJNA266117 data set (Human skin bacterial metagenome and...
CAGCCTCAACACTCTGCTCAGCCGCAGCAGATACACCGGATTCTGCGCCGGTTTCCGGGCGCGGCGAAGCGCCCCCTCGCGCACGTTGCGTTGCCGCAGCAATACGCGCAAGGGGGCTCGAAGCGACCGGGCGAACACCCTGTTCCACAGAAACCTCCCCGGAACCGCGACCTTCCACGCCGCGGCCCTCAGACTCCGCCGGAAGGGGCACTACGCGTCCCAACCAGCCACGTTAGACTCCCACGCCAGAGACGCCGGGATAGCGTCCAGGTAGGAATCCATGTTGCGGCGAGTCTCACCAATCGAGTCGCCGCCAAACTTCTCCAGTGCAGCCTCAGCGAGCACCAGGGCGACCATAGCCTCCGCCACCACGCCAGCGGCGGGAACAGCACACACGTCCGAACGCTGGTGGTGGGCGCGAGCCTCTTCACCGGTGGAAGTATCAATGGTCTTCAGGGCCTTCGGCACGGTCGCAATGGGCTTCATTGCCGCGCGCACACGCAGCAGATCGCCAATGCTCATGCCGCCCTCAATACCACCTGCACGGTTGGTATCGCGGGTTACGCCGTTTTCGCCAATGGAAATCTCGTCGTGAGCGGCAGTGCCCGGGCGGTCAGCGGTCGCGAAACCGTCACCAACCTCAACGCCCTTAATAGCCTGAATACCCATCAGCGCTGCGGCAAGGCGCGCATCCAAGCGGCGGTCCCAGTGCACGTACGAACCCAGTCCGGGAGGCATACCGTACGCGAGCACCTCAACCACACCGCCGAGAGTCTCGCCGTCCTTGTGCGCCTCATCCACGCGCTGAACCATCGCGTCGGAGGTAGCCTTATCGAAGCAGCGCAGCGGGTCAGCGTCCAGCTGCTCAACGTTGCGGGGCGAAGGCACCGGGGCACCCTCGGGAGCGTGCACGCCACCCACAGCCACGGTGTGAGAAACCAGCTCAACACCCAGAGCCTTCAAAATCTGGGCGGCAACCACGCCGAGAGCCACGCGGGTCGCAGTCTCACGTGCGGAGGCGCGCTCCAGCACCGGGCGAGCCTCAGAGAAGTTGTACTTCTGCATACCCGTAAAATCGGCGTGACCGGGGCGCGGACGGGTCAGCGCAGCGTTACGCGCACGACCCTCAATCAGCTTCGGATCCACCGGATCGGAGCTCATCACGTCAGTCCACTTGGGCCACTCGGTGTTCGCAATCTCAATCGCGACCGGGCCGCCCTGAGTCAGGCCGTGACGCACACCGCCCAGGATGCGCACGCGGTCCTCCTCGAACTTCATGCGGGCACCGCGGCCGTAGCCGAGGCGGCGACGAGCCAGGGCGTCACGCACCATGTCGCTGGTGAGTTCCACACCGGCGGGTACGCCCTCAATAATGCCGACGAGCGCCTCGCCGTGGGATTCTCCGGCAGTGAGCCAACGCAGAGCCATAGGTTAACCTCTTTTCATCGCACCCGCACCGCAGCGCAGGAGGAAGGAATAATAATTCTTCACGTGTATAAATAGTGTATAAAATGCCCGTTTACTGAGCGAGTGAAAGTACGCTTTTTTCACGAAACGGAAGCGCGAGGCGCAAGATCAACCGCCGCGCACATCGCATTGATTAGACCCAGCAGTTCGGCGGGCTGCAGTTCACGGCCGGTAAAGAGCAGAACCTGCTCCACCGCCTGATACAGCAGCATCTCCAGGCCAGAAACCACCGTGCCGCCGTTAGCCTCCCAGGCGCTCGCCAGCACCGAAGGCCACGGGTTATACGCAACATCGAGCAGTACCGGCTGGCGCGTTGCGGAGGCGCCCTTCAGCCCGCTCAGCTGGCTCGCCCACTCATCCGCCGCATGGGCCGGAAGCGTAGAAATCACCGGGTGATGACCGCGCTCCGCAAGGTTCTGCGGCAAATCAGCCAGAGAAACCTGCTCCAGCTGAACGCCCAGGCGGTCCGCCGCCTCCTGCACGCTACCGAGCTTATGCAGCGAACGGGCGTACACGCTCACGCGAGAATACCCCAGCTGATGCAGTGCGGTCAGGGCGGAAATAGCAGTCGCTCCCCCACCCACAATCGCGGCAGAATCCTTAATCAGTTCCGGTTCCAAACCGGCGTGGCGCAACGCGTTCACAATGCCGATCACGTCCGTGTTATCGCCCAGCACCTTCTCACCGCGCGGATACACCGTGTTCACCGCACCGGTCACGCGGGCAGTCTCACTCAGCTTATCGCAATACTTGATGACCGCGGTCTTCAACGGCATCGTCACCGACAAACCCGCAATATACGGGGCGTCCTCCGTACCCTTCGGGTGACGCACACCGTGCATAATCGCCGGCAAATCATCGGGTAAAGTATCGCGGCGATCATAACCCAAATTCTGCTCACCCAAAAAGTCATACGCGGCACGATGCAGCGCAGGCGACAGCGAATGCGCAATAGGGTGCCCCAGCACGTAGGCGCGGCGAAGATACGGGGCCTCACGGTACGGTTCAGTCTTCATCGATAGATACTCTCTCGCTCTCAACGCTGGGGAACGCTCTCAACACTTGGGGTTTGGGGCTTGCGGACACGCACGCCACGAACCCAAGTTCATAGGCGCACTCTACCCATTTTAAGGGACAAACCAATATTCAGGTACAGCCCACTAACCAAGCACAACCGAGCACCCCAGTATTCGGGTACAGCAAAGGCGGGCACCTCCCCCACTCTCGTGGAGGCGGTACCCGCCTCAGCAAGGAACCTTCAGTCCAAAGCTACCGAATCGTAGCTACCGGCTGAACCAATCAGCTGCAGCTTAGCTACAACGGTTCGGGTGATTAGAACACCACTGGTTGTACTCTTCAACATAACGCTGGTGCTCAGCGTAAGTGCGGGAGTACTTAGTCTCACCGGAATCCAGGTCCACAGTCACCCAGTAGTAGTACGGGTTCTTCTCGGGAGCCGCGGCAGCCTTAATCGAAGCCAGCTGCGGGGAACCAATCGGACCCTTCGGAAGACCCTTATTCGCATAAGTGTTGTACTTATTGCTCTTATCGGCCTTCTGCTCTTCAGTCAGGTGGTACGAGCGGATACCCAGACCGTAGGTTACGGTCGCATCCGACTGGATCAGACCCGAGGTCTCACCATCGGGGTTGTTCAGACGATTCTCAATGATGCCTGCAACCGCCACGTAGTCCTTCGGCTGAGCCTCAAGCTCCACGATAGACGCGATGGTCAGAACCTCGAAGGTCTTCTGGTCGCCGCTCACGCCGGCTTCCTTCAGGTCAGCCTTGGTCTTATCAACCATGGTCTGAATGACCTTCTTGATGTCGGTGTCCTTCGGGAAGCGGTACTCACCCGGGTGCAGCCAACCCTCAATCGAGGGGAAGTTGCTCGGCACACCGTACTGGGTGTAGTTGCTGACTGCGTCCTCAACCTGCTTGCGGGTGAACGCGCCATCGGAGCCAGAAACAATCAGGTCGATGGTCTCACTCATGCGCTTGCCCTGCGGAATCGCCAGGTACAGTACGTTGCTATTCGCCTCAATAATGGTCTTAATCGCGCTCGAGCTGCTCATGTGCTGCTGCAGTTCATAGGTGCCAGGCTGCAAGTACTTACCCTTGCTTTCCTTGGTGTACATCTCAAGGAACTTATCAGCATCAGCAATGATGCCAGCCTCTTCCAGCTCAGAAGCCACCTGCGCGGTGGACTGGCCGGAACGAATCGTGAACGTCACGGTCGTGCCGTTACCGCCACCCGAGTAGTCACGATTCTTGAACGGGTCGTAGCGAGTAATCAGGGCACCAGAAATGATGACCAGAGCCACGACAAACAGGGAAATTGCGCTCAGCAAAACGGCGCGGCGGCGGCGCTTACGCGCACGCAACGTAGCCACCGACACGATTTCCTGTTCCATCGTAATGCCGGTAATACCCTTACGTTCGTCCTCGGCCGTGGGCCTAAAGAGGTCGAGCCCGCTCTCTTCGGGGTGTTTATTCTGTTCGGTCACTGAAGGTTCTCCGTTTCGTTGACGGCACCAACCGCGGTCCCTTCTGACTCGGACGGTCGGTTTTCTTCGTGGGCCGGATCGCTCACCTTGTACCCGGCTACGGACTGCCCCGCCTTGAGGGCATCCAGGCTGTACTGCAAAATATTCACAGCCGCCACCTGGTCAACCATAGTCTTGAAATCTCGGCTGGAAACCCCAGCCTCGTGCAGTGCACGGTGAGCGCTCACGGTGGTGAGTCGCTCATCCACCAGCCAAATGTTAATGTGTGTCTTCTCTTCGGCATCCAGCTCGGAGCGCAGAGCCTGAGCGTACTCCCGAGCCATTTCCGTGGAGGGAGAATCCCCACCACGCATGGTCTTCGGAAGCCCGACGAAAACCTCCACCACCTCGTTCACCTCAATCAGCTTACGCAAAACACGGCGGTCAGAGTTCTTCTTCGCGTCGCGGCGTAGCGTCTTGAGCGGGGTGGCGAGAATACCGTCGGGGTCGCTGAGGGCGGTGCCGACGCGGGCGTTACCCACATCGACACCCATCCGCACTCCGCGCTGGAATTCTGCCATGTTTAGGCCTGAGCCTGTGCGATAGCGTCGCGGACAGCGTCCAGTGCAGCACCAATCTTGGATGCGTCCTGGCCACCACCCTGCGCGATGTCGTCCTTACCGCCGCCACCGCCGCCGAGAACACCGGCAGCGACGCGGACCAGAGCGCCAGCCTTCACGCCAGCCTCACGGGCACCCTCGTTGGTTGCCACCAGGATGACGGGGCGGCCATTAGCCACACCCACCACGGCAACAACAGCGGCCTCGGAGCCGAAGCGCGAACGCAGATCCAGAGCCAGCTCACGAACGCCGTTAGCGTCCAGTTCGCCAGCGTCATGCGCCAGAACGCGAACAGAACCGATGGTCTGTGCGTTCTCCAGCAGCTTGCCAGCCTCAGCCTGCAGCTTCTCGCGGCGCAGCTGAGCCAGCTCCTTCTCCGCAGCCTTCAGCTTAGCCAGAGTCTGGTTAATCTTCTCCGGCAGATCAGCGGAAGACTGAACCTTCATCAGGCCGATCAGCTGGTTCACCAGGGTACGCTCAGCAGCCAGGTGGTTGAAGGAATCCAGACCCACCAAAGCCTCAACACGGCGGTTACCGGAGCCAACAGAACCCTCGGTCAGCAGGGTCAGCGAACCAATCTCAGCGGACGAACCAACGTGGGTACCACCGCACAGCTCGCGGGAGAACTCGCCGCCGATTTCAACAACACGCACCACGTCGCCGTACTTCTCGCCGAAGAGGCTCATAGCGCCCAGAGCCTTAGCCTCAGCAATCGGCATCTCACGGGTAATCACCTCGTGGTTATCGCGGATCGCGAGGTTAGCAACCTCTTCAACCTCACGCTTAGCGGACTCGGACAGGCCCTCGTTCCACGCAAAGTCGAAACGCAGGTAGCCTTCCTTGTTGAAAGAGCCACGCTGAGTAGCCTCGTTGCCGAGCACCTGGTGCAGGGCAGCGTGAATGATGTGGGTACCGGAGTGTGCCTTCTCACCGTCGCGGCGGCGCTGAACGTCAACCTGTGCCACAACATCGGCACCGACGTGAACCTCGCCCTCACGCACAACGGCGCGGTGAACGCTCAGGCCCTTCACGGGCTGCTGAACGTCCTGAACGTCAATGATGAAGCCATTGCCGGTAATGACACCGGTATCAGCTGCCTGGCCACCAGCCTCCGCGTAGAACGGAGTCTCATCCAGGACAACCTCAATCTTGTCGCCAGCCTTAGCGGCGGGAACCGACACGCCGTCCACCAGGATTGCGCGCAGCTTAGTCTCAGTACGCAGCTCGGTGTAACCGGTGAAGATGGAGCCACGCTCGTCCACGAGCTTACGCAGCTCGGACAGGTCAGCGAACGCACCCTTCTTCGCCTTAGCGTCAGCCTGCGCACGGTGACGCTGCTCAGCCATCAGCTCACGGAAAGCCTTCTCATCAACCTTCACGCCAGCCTCAGCAGCCATCTCCAGGGTCAGGTCAATCGGGAAGCCGTAGGTGTCGTGCAGAGCAAACGCCTCAGCACCAGAAACAGCGTTGGAGCCGTCCTTCTTAGCGGCAGCGACAGCCTCTTCCAGACGCTCAGTACCGGTCTCAATGGTGTGCAGGAACGCCTTCTCCTCAGCGTACGCAATGCGGGAAATACGCTCGAAGTCGTCAGCAACGTACGGGAAAGCACCCTTCATCGCATCACGCGAAGCCGGGAACAGCACGGGCAGGCAGGGCTCAGTCACGCCCAGCAGACGCATCGCACGAATCGCGCGGCGCATCAGACGGCGCAGAATGTAGCCGCGACCCTCGTTGGAGGGGGTCACGCCGTCAGCAATCAGCATCAGCGAGGAACGGATGTGGTCCGCGACCACGCGCATACGCACGTCGTCCTCATAGCCCTCGTCCTTGGGGGACTCGGAGCCGTGGTACTTCTTACCGGACAGCTTAGAAGCAGCGTCCAGAACGGGGCGGACCTGGTCAGTCTCGTAGAAGTTCTCAACACCCTGCAGCAGCATTGCCATACGTTCAACGCCCAGACCGGTATCGATGTTCTTCTTCGGCAGCTCACCCAGAATCTCGAAGTCATCCTTGCCGATGCCCTCGCCACGCTGGTACTGCATGAACACAAGGTTCCAAATCTCAATGTAACGGTCGTCGTCAGCCGCCGGGCCGCCTTCCTTACCGTAGGCGGGGCCACGGTCGTAGAAAATCTCCGAGTCGGGGCCTGCAGGGCCGGGCTGACCGGTGGACCAGTAGTTTTCCTTCATGCCCATACGCTGAATACGCTCAGCGGGGAAACCAACGGTCTTAGTCCAAATCTCGAACGCCTCATCGTCACCCTCATAAATGGTGACCCACAGACGCTCGGGGTCCAGGCCGTAGCCGCCCTCCTCAACGGAAGAGGTCAGCAGCTCGTAAGCAAAAGGAATCGCCTTCTCCTTGAAGTAATCACCGAAGGAGAAGTTACCAGCCATCTGGAAGAAGGTACCGTGACGCGCAGTCTTACCGACCTCTTCAATGTCCAGGGTGCGGATGCACTTCTGCACGCTGGTCGCGCGGGAGAACGGAGGGGTCTCACGGCCCAGGAAGTAGGGAATGAACGGCACCATACCGGCAATGGTGAACATAGCGCCGGGCTCGTTCGAAATCAGCGATGCCGAAGGCACCACAGTATGGCCGCGGGAAGCGAAGAAATCGATCCAGCGCTTGGAAATCTCCTGTGAGAGCATCTCGTTCCTTAGAGTAATCTGTGCGAAATTCTAAATTAGTCTACTGACCTATGGTGCCTGCCCGAGAGTAAAATGGCTAATCGAGCCAGTCTCGTACCGTGGTTTACGGGCGAAGACACCACCTTTTGAAACCTAGTTGAAGAAGCCGTCACCGAGCTGACGGTCACGCGCAATACGCTGCTCACGCGCTCGCTTCTGAGCCTCTTCCAAGGAGGCAATCTCAGCCTCCACCTCAATGAGTTCACGCTCAGCCAGACGGCGGTTCGTGGACTCAATCTCAGTCGAGCTCATCTGGCGGTCCCACGTATCCAGGGAGCCAGGACGCAAATCCTGCTTCTGGCGCTCCACCTTAGCGTTGAGCTCCATCTCCTTCTCCTGCATGCCCTCACGCACGCGGGCGGCGAACTCAACAGCACGCAACGCATACGGCTGCAGGGGCTTGCCAATCGGCGAATCGAAGAACTTTCCCATCTGAGACTCCGGGTTGAGGGCAAGCTCACCGTGCTCACGCATGAGCAGGGCGCTGCCGGGGGTACGCTGAGCAGGTTCAGAGGCGGCACGCCTGGAAGCGAAGTAACCCACCGCCGCACCGGCGCCAAGTAGAAGAGCTGAACGAAGCAGACCCATTAGTTCTCACCGCCTGCAGAGTAAGAGGACTGTGCCGAACCGTACTGACCGCCAGCGTGGGTATTGCCGGTGTTGCCAGCGGTGCCGTGTGCATCGCCGGGCTTACCGCCACGGAACGCCTGACGCACACCGTACGAGAAGGACGCAACCTTAATCAGCGGCTGACCCACAGTCGAGGTCACCAACGAGGACAGCGCAGAAACGTTCGCGGATGCATCCGAAACGTTCGAGGTGATGTCGTCAACCTTCTCCAGCTGCTCATTGGTGGTCACCACAGTGCGGGTCACCTCTTCAATGAGGGGGCCGGTGCTCTGGTTCAGCGAACGAATCGTCACGATAAGCTCATCAAACACCTTAGTCAGGCGAATAATGGGTAGCGCAAGAAGAGCCACCAGAATCGCAAAAACTCCTGCCGCAATCAGGCCCGCAATATCTCCGCCGGTCATCTATAACCCCATTCCGCTCAATGCATGATGCTTATCAATAGTCGTACAGGACCGCATGCCACCGTGGCACGCAGCCGGATTGTGCGTACAGTTCAGGAATGTATACACAGTTCAATCCCCTATTTTAGTCGAAAAATCCTTCAAACGCCCCCTAAACTCTCATGAAACTCCCAGCGACGGAAGATTCACAGGTTCAGCAGCACCACTGCCCTCTGGTGTATATACCCCAAAAACCCGCGCGTTAAACGGGAACAACCCGCCCCCACCGAACGGTGCAGGACGGGTTGCTTCTCGAAAAATCGAGATTATGCCAGACGCGAGTAGTACTCAACGACCAGCTGCTCATCGCAGATCACGGGGATCTCTTCGCGCTTGGGCTTGCGCTCAAGCTTTGCGTGCAGCTTCTCGATCTCAACGTTCAGGTATGCGGGAACCTCGGGCAGAACTGCCTGGTTCTCACCTGCAGCCGCAGCCTGGAAGGGGGTGGTCTTCTCAGCCTTGGGGTGAACGTGGATCAGCTGGCCGGGTTTGACGTGGAACGAGGGACGGTCCACGCGAACGCCGTCAACCATGATGTGACGGTGAACAACCATCTGACGTGCCTGTGCAATGGTGCGGGCGAAGCCTGCACGCAGAACCAGAGCGTCGAGGCGGGTCTCGAGCAGCTCGACCATGTTCTTACCGGTCTGGCCCTCGGTACGCTTTGCCTCGAGGTATGCGCGGCGCATCTGTGCCTCGCGGATGTTGTACTGAGCGCGCAGACGCTGCTTTTCCTTCAGCTGGGTAGCGTAGTTGGAGTCAGCCTTCTTGCGGGCACGGCCGTGCTGGCCGGGGCCGTAAGGACGACGCTCGAGGTACTTTTCTGCCTTCGGGGTCAGTGCAATGCCCAGGGCACGGGACTGACGCACGGTACGGCGGGTGCGGTTGTGCTTAGCCACAATCTACCTTTCATATGTGAGGCTCCTGCACCCTCACGGGTGGGGCCTCAGTCTGTTGAATACTGGCCTCCTCGGTTGACCCCGCCGGAATCCGTACGCGACCGATTCGGTCGTTGCTGTACGGCGGTGGGGCGGAGAGCTCGGGGCAGAGTACCCCGCAGCTACATTACTGACACCCGCATAGATGCGGGCGTAGTAATTGCCAGACCCGTCAAGCTTACCGGATGCACCCGGGCTTTACCAGCCTTTTGGGAAATCATTGGTTCAAATCCTGTGCGTGTGGGTTTTTGATACTTACCCACACGACCCCACAGGGATTATTTATGCCCGTCAGGACCTGTCTCTTATACACATCTGACGCTGCCGACGATATGCAGT
>ERZ1030979.149-NODE-149-length-9407-cov-8.305496_pt1 | contig 9407 bp, 7 predicted proteins | sample MGYA00518596_ERZ1030979 | MGnify/ENA primary metagenome ERZ1030979 (study PRJEB33718, sample SAMN03159709) | human skin metagenome | collected 2014-05-20 | study: EMG produced TPA metagenomics assembly of the PRJNA266117 data set (Human skin bacterial metagenome and...
AGATGTGTATAAGAGACAGACATTACACCGCGTATTTAGGGCACCTCGAATCACGCGATACGGTCGTGCGGCGCCTCATGTTCAGGGACTATGCCTGATGCGCCAGGGCTGCGGTCAGGCCGCGCTCCAAATCCTCGATAATGTCCTCAATCTCCTCGATGCCGATGGCCAGGCGGATGAGGTTGTCGCTCACGCCATATTCGTCGCGGTGCGCCTGCGTGTAGGCGGCCTGCACCATGAGCGCGGGACGAACCACCAGCGACTCGATACCGCCCAGGCTCACCGCATGGCTGAAAATCTTCAGGGCTTCGAGGAACGCGGGCAGGTCTGCGCCGTCCACCAGCTCCATGGAGATGAGCGCGCCCAGGCCGTTCGCCTGGCGGGCGTGCACCTGCGCCTCATACTCGCTGTGCGAACCCGCGTAGAGCACGCGCTTCACGGCGGGGTGCGCCTCCAGGTAGTTGATGACCTCGATGGTGTTTTTCTGCTGCTGGGTCAGGCGTAGCTTGAGGGTCTTGACCTCCTGCAGCAGGCGGTAGGAGTCGGTGGGCGAAAGCATTGCGCCGGTAATCATCTGCAGGTGCCAGAGGCGCTCAGCGAGCGCGTCATCATTGGTTGCGGCGACGCCTCCGAGTAGGTCGGCGTGGCCGCCCAGGTACTTGGTGGCGGACTGCACGCTGATGTCTGCACCCAGGTCGAGGGGCTTCTGCAGCAGCGGGGTCATGAAGGTGTTGTCGACGACCACGATTGCGCCGTTGCGGTGCGCGATTTCGGCGATGGCGGCGATGTCACTCACGCGCAGTAGCGGGTTGGAGGGGCTCTCCAGGAACACCATGGTCACGTTGTCGGTGAAGTCCTCGTCGGTGAGGGCCGTGAAGTCGCCGATGAAGCGGGTCTTGACGCCGCGGGCGGGCAGCTCGATGGTCGCGAAGCGGTAGGTGCCGCCGTAGGAGGGCATGCCCAGCAGCAGGGTCTCGCCTTCCTTGAGGATGCCGAGGGCGGCAGCGGTGGCGCCCATTCCGGAGGGGTAGGCGAAGGCGTGCTTGGCGCCTTCGAGGGTTGCGAGCGTGGTTTCGAGGGCCGCGCGGGTGGGGTTGCCGCCGCGCTGGTAGTCGTAAGGGCCTTCGGTGCCGTCACAGGGCTGGGCGTAGGTGGTGGTCGTGTAGATCGGAGGCAGGATGGAGCCGTACGGGTTGTCGCGGTCCGTAGTGTGAATTGCCTTCGTCGTAAATCCGGTCATGCTGTCCTCGGCTAAGGTTATGCATAAAATGCGGGGGATAAATATATTGCTAGCTTATGGCTCTTTTTGGGAGCTGACTAGTTTTTTCTTTTCTGTGACCGAGTAACTTTTTATGACCGAAAAATAGCGTTATATTTCGACATTTTGGACATATATTTCGTCATATTTCGCGCGTGAAAAGACCCGGCGGTCGGTACGCGTGTGTGCTGAGTACCGGCCGCCGGGCTCCACACTAGGATACCGGCTCAGCACCCCAGAACATAAGGGTAGGTTTACCTTAAAGCTGAACTGCCCTCCACTAGGGGCGATGCTGCGCCCTCAATCTCGCCCCAACACGCCGGATGCCCTGCCGGGTATTACACCGGGCATAGAAGGAGGGGCGCACCCGGGAATCACCCGGGTACGCCCCTCTCTTAACCCCATGAGAACGCCAGCATCATAATGCGAGGTAGCTGCGGGACTGTCGCTGTTTTTAGAAGATTTTCTGCGAACCTACGCCAACGCAGTAGCTTTCATCCTGCTCCACTAAAGCTTTTATCGCTTTCCACGCCGCCCTCTGACGACGGGTGTTTCCCTGCAAAAGAGCAACGTTAGCGAAGCTGACCAACATACCTTTCGGGTCTGCCTCGCGGAGGTCCTTAGCATAAATTTTGGGCTTTGCAGAGGTATCAGTCGTCGGCATCATCCAGAGGCGAGAACCATGAGCTACACGGTTCCTCAGAGTGGTCAGAGACCTAAGACGGCCCTCAAAGTGCTTATGGTTCACCCCCATACGCTCTGCGGTCTTTTTATAGAGCAACATCTTTTCAGGATCTCCAGTCTCAGTGGAGGTTTCTGATGCATAACTTTGGACCACTGCGTGGGAGAGAAGTCCCAGAGAAAACGAATCAACAACAGACCACAGGGGAAGCTCTTTTTGCATCATCTCTCGAAGCTCCTCAACGTCTTCCCAGTCATCCAAGTTTTCAGAGGGGTTTTTAGAGGAACTTTTTCCGCAGGATTTCCACCACTCCTCAATACGCTCGCGAACATACGGTTCACGGTATCGCAGGATATGCCGCATCATATCTTTGATGAGCGCATCTACTGGTCTGTCCTGATTCATGCAGATATATGCATTCGGGTTGAGGTACTCATGGGGGCTACGATAAGTGCAGAATACGTCCACCCATGCAGCTCGAATCGCTTGTTCGCTCTGCCTCATGTACCCGTACAGGAGGGAAGAGACCTTCACATCCATGCGCACAAGATTTAAAACATCCGAGATGCCTGAGTTTTCGGGTAGAAGCCCCTCGCTCTTGTATTTGTTGTAATTACGAAAGTATCCCAGAAGGTAGTGGAAATTAGAGCATGCAAGCATGTCTCGGTCATCATCGCTCAGGGTCGTTCCCTGAGGAAAATACCTCTTAGCAACAAGGTATTCCTTCTGGTCCTCTATTGAAGGCAGAAATACGCACGATTCCTTGGGCAAAACCACTGCTCTCCTTACTCGGTTCGCCGTAGAACCGAACATAAAAAAGGACCCCCTCGAGATGCGCTTGAATCAGAGGCGGAGGGGGGACTGTTACTACAACAATAACATTGGAGCTACACGCTCTCAAGGAATCTGGGCGTTTTCCCTGGTCATCTTATGGTTGCTTATATCACTGCGTCAGCATCAAAGAAGGAGGGGCGTACCCGGGAATCACCCCGGGTACGCCCCTTCCATTCAAACGCTAACGAGCGCCTGATTTTTTGTAATTACAAGCCGCAGCGGCTTACACAGCACAGGCTGCTTACTTCGACAGCACCTGACGCTTCGAAGAAATCACGCCCGTGTTGAAACCAGCCAGGTGCAGGCCACCGTGGAAACGCGCATGCTCAATCTTCACGCACTTATCCATCACCACGTTCAGGCCAGCAGCCTCACCAATCGCGGCAGCCTCCTCACTCCAGGAGCCCAGCTGCATCCACACGGTCTTCGCGCCCAGATCCACAGCCTCCTGAACCACGCCCGGCAGGTCCTCGTTACGGCGGAAAATCTCCACCAGATCCGGGACCTCCGGCAGGTCCTGCAGCGCCGGGTACACCGGCTGACCCAGCACAAGCTTGCCCTTCGCCGCCAGAATCGGGTTCACAAAATACAGCTTGTACGGCGACGCCGACTGCAGATACGTTGCCACAAAGTACGAGGCACGCGAAATCTTATCGCTCATACCCACAATCGCGATCGTGCGGGTATTACGCAGAATGTTCAGACGCTCAGGGGCGGAAGGACCCACCCAGGTACGCTTCTCAGTCATTACTTCTCCTCCTGAGTGGTAGTAGGCAGGGAGCAGGATGCGCCAGCAGCAGCCTCAGCGGCGGCAGCGTCCTCGGCGGCCTTAGCGGCGGCGACCGCCTCCTCAGCCTCCACAACCTTGTCTGCGCTGGACTCGCCCACACGCTCACCGGTGTGGTTCAGGCCGGTCGCGTAGGTCAGCGCCTGATCCAGGTCCCAAATGATATCTTCAACGTCTTCCAGACCCACGGAAATGCGGATCAGGTCCTCACCGACACCGCCAGCAGCCAGCTGCTCAGCGGTCAACTGCTGGTGCGTGGTCGAACCCGGGTGCAGCACGAGGGTGCGTGCGTCACCAATGTTCGCCAGGTGGCTTGCCAGCTGCAGGGCGCCGATGAACTCGCCACCGACCAGGCGGCCGGAAGCCTTCTCGGTCGCCTTCACGCCGAAGGAGAACACGGAACCGACACCCAGCGGCAGCAGCTTCTTCGCACGCTCGTGGTGCGGGTGGTCTTCCAGACCGGCGTAGTTCACGTAGGCGATACGCTGATCCTCAACCAGCCAGGCGACAACCTGCTTAGCGTTCGCCAGGTGCGCGTCCATGCGCTGCGGCAGGGTCTCAACACCCTGCAGCAGGTTGAACGCGGACTGCGGGCTCAGCGACGGACCGAAGTCACGCAGCTGCTCAGAACGCAGCTTAGTCAGGAAACCGAACTCACCGAAGTTACCCCACCAGGACACGCCGTTGTAGGAGGGAACCGGCTCGGTCATGGACGGGAAGTTGCCGTTACCCCAGTTGAAACGACCGGACTCGACGACGATACCGCCGAGGGTGGTGCCGTGACCGCCCAGGAACTTGGTGACCGAGTGAATGACGATGTCCGCGCCGTGCTCGATGGGGCGGATCAGGTAGGGGGTGGACAGGGTTGCGTCCACGACCAGGGGGATGCCCGCCTCGTGTGCGACCTCTGCGAGGCCTTCCAGGTCGGCAACCTCACCGGAGGGGTTCGCCACGATCTCGGTGTAGATCGCCTTGGTGTTCTCGGTCAGTGCCGCCTTGTAGTCGGCGGGGTCGGTGCCGGGCACGAAGGTGGTCTCAATGCCGAAGCGGCGCAGGGACACGTCCAGCTGGGTGACGGTGCCGCCGTACAGCTGGGAAGATGCCACAATGTGGTCGCCCTGCTGGCACAGAGCCGCGAAGGTAATGAACTCGGCAGCCATGCCGGAGGCGGTCGCTACCGCACCGATGCCGCCTTCGAGGGAGGCGATGCGCTCCTCCAGCGCGGCGACGGTCGGGTTGGACAGGCGCGAGTAGATATTGCCGTACTTCTGCAGGGAGAAGAGGTTCGCGGCGTCGTCAGCGTCTTTGAAGACGAAGGAGGAAGTCTGGTAGATAGGGACCGCGCGGGCACCGTGTTCAGCGTCGGGGGTGCCGCCCGCGTGTAGTGCGCGGGTGCGGAAGCCGAAAGTGTGTTCAGCCATTGGTTTGCTCCTGGTGTATCTGCCCGCCTGTGTGCGGGGAGTCGATAGTGGCTCGACTTTATACTGTGCCACCGGCGGCGGGGTGCACCAAGTGCGGGTACCTATATGTCGTTTATTGCGGATTATGACGGGCTATTTTGGCGAGCGGGGACTGCCGTACGGGTCTTAGCGGGGCATCATATCAGCCGTCATAACAGAAGTTGTTATGACGGCTGATATGATGCGCGGTCAATGAGACCGACAGGAATGCCCAGTTTTAGCCTGCAATTTCGGGGTTTTTAAGATTCTAAGAATGATGAAGACAGCGAATCATATCAACATCATCGCAGCATCATAACAATATCATCGCAGAAATTGTTATGATACTGTTATGACGTTGCTATGACGTTCACCAAGAAGTAGCCATCGGGAGCATGCATGGAAACAAACACCGCCGAACTCATCGAAAACCTACGCCGTAGCCAGGCTGAAAACGGGCGAGTAGAAGTCAAAGCTGCAGCTGGCGGGTTCCCCAAATCCGTTCTTGAAACCGTTAGTGCCTTCGCCAACGGCGACGGTGGCACCATTCTTCTTGGCCTCACCGACCCGGCAGAAGGTCTACAGCCAGTTGAAGGTTTCAACGCACAGGCAGTCCACGACGCATCCGTTGAGGCAATCCGTTCCAAGATCACACCTCGACCCCCGGTAGATATTCAAATTGAGGCGGCAGACGAGCAGCACCGTATCGTGCGCATCGATGTACTCCCCGGCGACCCGACGCAGAAGCCCTACTACATCGAAGCACACGGTATGTATAACGGCTCCTACCAGCGCGTCGGCGAGGCCGATATTCGCCTCACCAAGTACGAGATTGACCGCCTCCTAGAGAACCGCAGTCAGCCCCGCTACGACGAGGAGCTGGTCAGCGAGGCAAGCTTCAAGGACCTCTCCCCCACCCTTGTGAGTGCCTATGTCGCTCGCCTCCGCGAGGAGCAGCCTCGCGTTTTTGCGGCGCTTTCTGACCGTGAGGTTCTTCTGCAGGCACGCATTCTACGCATCGATTCTGAGGGCCGAGAAGTGCCCACTCTTGGGGCGCTTCTCGCCATGGGATCCTACCCGCAGGCGTTCTTCCCGCAGCTGATGATGAGCGTTGTTGTTCTTCCCGGTGAAGAGCTTGGTGAGGTCACTGAGGACGGTCGACGTTTTCTGGACAATCACAGCTGTACCGGGCCTATCCCCTCCATGTTGGATGAAGCTATGGGCGTTTTGGTTCGCAATATGCGCAAAACGTCCACGATGGAGGGCCTCAACAGTAGCGGTATCGGGCGGGTTGAGCGCTACGAGTATCCGCTGGAGGCTATCCGCGAGCTCTTGGTCAACGCCCTCATGCACCGCGACTACTCGCCGGGTGCGCGCGGCTCACAGGTACAGGTTGAGCTCTACACCAACCGCCTGGTGGTGCGTAGCCCGGGTGGTATCTACGGTGCTGTGACTATCCGAGATTTCGGTCAGCCCGGTGTTTCTTCAACCCGCAACAGCTACTTGGCAAGCATTCTGACTGATCTGCCCGACCCGGGTACGGGGCGTTTGATTGCAGAGAATAGGGCTTCCGGTATTCCCACGGTTCTGCGCGCGCTGAAGGAGGCGGGTCTACCCGCTCCCCAATTTGCTGACCGTCTACTCTATGTGCAGGTCACTCTGATGCAGCCCCCGCAGGGTGTGTCTTCTACGGAACAGAAGACCGCGCCTGAGGATAAGACTCAGCACGCAACCCATGCCGCGGGCAAACATTCAGCCGACACCGTCGAACCGGCGGGCGCCGATGCGTCGCTTGACGGCCTCAGCGAACGCCAGGCTGGTATTGTGCGCGGCCTGCGTGCACAGGGCGAGGCTGTTTCCACGGCGTATATCCAAGAGCATTGGGGTCGGAGCGCTTCACGTACCTCCATTACGAATGATCTACGCCGTCTTGTGGAGGCGAAGCTGATTGTTCCTACGGCTCCGCCGCGTAGTAAGAACCGTAAGTATCGCGCTGCTTAGACGTGCCCGATAAAAGGTACACAGAAAGGGGGAGGGAAATAGAGCGGTTATTCTCTATTTCCCTCCCCATTCGACTATTCAGCCAAAACCACGTTTAGCCGCAAGCCCACTCAAAGACGACCTGCGAGAAGTCGCGGGCGGCAAGCGCCTCCGGAGTAATCAACCAGTTCGCCGCACCGGCATCACCCCACATGATCTCAATCTCCTCGTCTTCGTTCTCCTCATTCTCCGATTCGGAGACGATAGTCAGCAGGTTCACCGTGTGGCCGCGCAGCTCCTTGAACTCGTCACGCGGGTCATTCTGCACGAAGAACGGGTATCCACCCACGTGGGAGTATTCTTCCTCCGATTCGAAAGGCTCCGTCAGCTCGTAGAGAGCTTCGCGGCGAGGCTGGTTCTTATACGGGTTCTCGTGCGCTTCAGGCAGCAACTCATCCGGGTAGGTTTCATCCCACTTCGCACCAAAAACGTCGTAGTAGTCGTAGCCGGAGGCGGTCACACCCTGCTCACGCACCTCAAAGGTCATGCCGTACTCAATTTCGAGCGGGCCGCTCTCACAGTCGAAACCGCCGATGGGCCAACCGCCTTCGTCCCAGTCCACGTTCGGGAACGGGGCATCCGGGTTCGGCTCACCCAACGTCTCGTAGTAGACGACGCGGTGATTCTTCTGCGAGAGCGGGTTCTCGTAGTCGTAACCCCACAAACATTCTTCGTCGTTCGGGTTAATCCAGAATTGCAGCATGCCGGTCGCCGGGTAGATGTCATTCTCGGGCAGCTCAGCACAGTTAATCTGCGCAATCATGCCCAGAGGCTCACCCTTCTCATTGGTCGGCGGCAACTCGCCTGCGGGCAGGTACGGTCGGCCACCAAACTTGGATGCGGTCTGCGGCAAGGGTTCGGCGGGAACGAAGGGCTTCAGGGCGATAGCCTTCTTACGGGCGCCCTCCTGGTTGAGCAGGTCAATAACGTGCTTCGCCTGCTTTTCGATATCCTCGAACGGCTTGTTCTTCGGCATTGCGTGCTCGTTTCGTCGGTGAATTAATCGGTGTGTAAGGTTTCAGTGTGTCAGGCGCGGGCAACGGTACCGCTGCGCCTTCTACCCCCATTAGACCCTATTTCGGGCGGGCGCGCACCAATTCCGGTCACGAGTGCATCCGGCTGGCAAGAAGCAGGTGCGAAAGCAGGTGCCAAGCGTGCAGAAAGCCCCGCCTCCTCACCCTCATGCGCGGGCATGAGAGGTAAGAATGCGGGGCTTCCCGGCGAATCTCTACGAATCTCTACGAGAGGCTAGAACCTTTAGAGCGCCTTCTCGATGGTCTCCAGAACACCAAGCGCGGCAGCCGGGCCAGCGTTCAGGAAGAACATGTCAGAATCCACGCTGTGCGCGTGCTTCTCGGTAACAGCCTTGAGGGTGCTCCACAGTGCCTCACCGGTCAGCTTGGACTCGTCGCCACCCTGCACACCGTAGAACAGGTAGTCGCCGTCAGCCTGGTCAAGCTGCTCGGAGCTCAGGTCGATGGAGGTCTTCTCAACCTGCGCAGCTGCGGGACGTGCCAGGGATGCATCCGCGCAGATGGAGCCCACGAATGAGGACTTCGCGAAGATGCGGGTGCGGTCAGCGGAAGCGTACAGGAAGGTGAAGGTCTTCTCGCTGCCAGCCTTCTGACCGACCGACTTCGCCTTGGTGTTGTACTCCTCCATGAGCTTCTCAGCCTTCTCGGTGGTGCCCAGCGCGGCGGCAATCAGCAGGAAGTCCTGCTTCCAGTTGACGCCGGTACCCTCGGTGACCACGGTCGGCGCGATCTTGGCGAGAGACTCGTACAGCTCGTCCTTCTTGTTGGTGTTGTTAATGAGGATAAGGTCGGGCTTGAGGTTTGCGATGGCCTCAACGTCCGGGTCGGTGCGCTTGCCGACCTTGGCAATCTTGTCGAGCTCTGCGGACTTATCGGAGAACTTGGTCTTCAGGTAGGTGGGGACCAGGTCGGCATCACCGGCGGTTGCCGCGCCGACGGGCACGATGCCCAGGGAGAGCACGCCGTCGAGCTGACCGGTAGAGAGAATCACGACCTTGGAGGGTGCGGATTTGATGGTGGTTTCACCGCGGAAGTGCTTGACGGTGCGGGGGAATTCGCCGTCAACGGTGGTGGTGCCCATGCCGGAGGGCAGGGTGGAGGGTGCCACCTTCTTACCGGTCGCAGAAGCAGACGCGGAGGAAGAGCCGGAAGTGTTGGAGGAGCCGCATGCCGCCAGGGCGAGGGCACCGAAGGAACCGAGTGCGAGTGCGCCGAAGGAGCGGCGGGTGATCTTATTCATCATATTTGCCATTTTATTAGGATAACCTCATATATGCATATGCAATACTTAATACTCATCTATTGATACGTTAAGCATCCTCCGTCCGCACGG
>ERZ1030979.152-NODE-152-length-9391-cov-6.993359_pt1 | contig 9391 bp, 4 predicted proteins | sample MGYA00518596_ERZ1030979 | MGnify/ENA primary metagenome ERZ1030979 (study PRJEB33718, sample SAMN03159709) | human skin metagenome | collected 2014-05-20 | study: EMG produced TPA metagenomics assembly of the PRJNA266117 data set (Human skin bacterial metagenome and...
GAATCAGGCTGGGTTTCGGAATCAGCCTGCGACTTCAAACGAACCACCGGAATCATGCCCGTGGCAAGCTTCGCCTGCGCATTACGCTGAGCCTTCAACGCATTCATCTGCTCCTTACGGCTCGGCTCCTGTTGCGCCGGCTGGCCAGAACCAAACGCCTGACGAATACCCAGCGCCCATAGCGGGAACAGCAGAACCGTCAGCGCGCCGCCGGCAACCAGCAGCGACGCCGTGGACTCCTCCAAAAGATCCGAACTGGTCGCAACCTCCGTCACCGCCACAATAATCGGCAGACCCGCAGCCGAATACAACGCCAACTGCGCCTTCTGCGCGCGAGTAGTCAACCCCGAACGGGTATCAAAGAAATGCTCCGCCAAAAGAACCGGAACGCCGCGGCACAGCAGAATACCCACCACCACGGCAAGCAGACCCAAAGGCTTAGCCACCACAGCAGAGACATCAATGCCCATACCGCTAACCACAAAGAACAGCGGAATCATGAACGTAAAACCAACCACCTCAAGGCGGCGAGTTATCATATGCAAAGCCGCCGGAGGGGTCAGAGTACGCAGAATCAAGCCCGCCGCAAAGGCACCGAGCACCGCATCCAAATCAAAGAGGGCAGTGCACATAATCAGGGTCGCCAGCAGGAACATCGCAAGACGCAGAACCGTCTGACCGGTCGTATTCGCCTCCGCAGCCATAATCTGACGCAGACCCGGCACATGCGCAAACAGACGATGCGGAATCAACGCCACAATCACCGCAACCACCATAAACGCCAGCAACACCACAATCGCCATGCCCGGCGAACGCGAAGACAGCAGCAACGAGATAGCGAAAATCGGCAGAAGCTCACCCACGGCACCGTGCACCAGCACCGCATTACCCACCGGCGTACCGGCAGCACCGTGAGACTTCAACATCGGCAACAGAGTACCCAACGCCGTGGAACTCAACGCCACGCCCACCGCAATATACGTATTCAGCTCATGCGAGAACGACGTAATCACCGCCGCACCCGCCATACCCAAAGCAAAGCACACCACCCACGTGGCAATAGCGCTATAACCCTGACGGCTACGCAATGACGACACGTTAATCTCAAAGCCCGCAATCAAAAAGAGCATACCCAAGCCCAGCTCCTTCAGCAGCGGGATACCGCCCTCACTGCTGGCAAGGTTGAGCATATTCGGGCCAATCAGCAGACCAAAAATGAGCAGGAAAACCACATCAGGGATCTTCTTGCTCGTCAGCCGCGAAAGAATCGGCGACAGCAACGCAACCAACGTAATCCAGAAAATGGACACAAACTGGCCGCTATCGTGGGTCGACCCTTCCGACAGAGTCGTACCCGAAGCAAGAAGAGCACCAGACGCCCCCAAATCCGTCAAGAAAAGCGGGGAAAAAGTCGAAAACATAAAACCTCAACGTGGTGTGTGCAGGTGGGGCGCGTTTGGGACAGTAAAAGGAGCGAAATCATGCTCCCGCGGGATTGCCCCACCTTTAAGAACGTACCAATGGTACACACCTAACCTCGTGCAACAACACTTGAACAGCACGTATCGAGCGCCTGAACACCGAAAATAACCGCACGAGGAAACCACATGAGAGCAAAACCTCCGCGCCACCACCCGAGCAGACACAGCTTCCACCGTTACACTTAACACCTATGCCAGAGCATCCGACACACACCACCGGATGCGGCAGATACCCTGGCAGCGCACATCCCCTGGCACGGGCACACACCCCTGGTAGGGCGCGCAGACTCTCAAACACGGCACTACAAGGAGCGAGGACATGGCAGCAGGGCGCACACAACCCATCCCCACCGTCAGCAGCGGGGCACGCGCCGCCTCCCTCGGAGGCACCCGACGCGACCTCGGGCTTGACCTCGCCCGTGCCTTCGCCGTGCTCAGTCTGCTCATCCCCTTCGGGTACTGGCTGCAGCTAATCCCGGTCTCCTGGAAATTCTGGATCCCGCAGACCCTCGTACCCGCTGAACCGCTCTTCGCCGCAATCCTGGGCGCAGCCGCCTGGCGGTACGCCCGCACCGCGAACTTCCCGCAACTCTTCGCCGGAACCATCGTGCGATTCCTGGCGCTGCTTCTGCTGGGCGTGGCGCTCATGCAGGGCATCACCTACCTGCCGCAAGCTGGCGTGACCGTACCGGCGCAGGGCTTCGCATACTCTCTGCCCTTCGACATGCTTGTGCACCTGGCGCTACTGACCCTGCTCACCCTGCTCGTCGTGCACCTGCCCCTGTGGGCAATCGCAGTGCTAGCGGTGGTCACCAGCCCCTTCATTACCTGGACCTACACCCTCCTCATGGACGCAGCCGCTCGGGCCGACCAGTGGACCGCCGTGCAGCTGCCGTTCCTGGCAAACCACGGCGTGAACCACGCACAGAGCGCGCAGCTCATCTGGGTCATGTGCCTGGGCATCGTACTCGTGCGCCTCTACGACAACCTGCAGGCAAAGCTCGCAATCCCCGTAGTACTCGCCGTGCTAGCGCTCGCCGTCTACCGCACCTTCAACCCCTACACCGAGCTGGGCTTCCTCAACAGCCCGCAGGTGCTGCTGACCCTGAACCTGGCGGCAACCCTGTACTTCTGGGCAGAATGTGCGCGACTGCTCTCCGCACAGGCGGGAATGCTCACCCCGATCGCCCGCCTGGGCCAGATGTCTCTGAGCGCCTCCATTGTGCTGAGCGGAATCATCATCTACGCAGGCCCTACCGTCAAGGCTCTCACCGTGGGCGAGCACTACATCGCCACCGGAGGCTGGGGCACCGCCGTGTACTGGAGCGCCTTCCTTCTGCTCGGCTCCGCAATTGCCCTGGGCATCTGCACCCTCTGGTCGCGCATGGCACGCTCCATTGCCGGACGCGGCCCCCTGGAGGCGATTCTCGCCCTCATCTCCGGGCGCGGCTAACCGAACCTGAACTCAATACGAAAGCGACCCCCTCGCCCGCGTTCCTGCGCGGGTAGGGGGGGCGCCTCTATATACTCAATATCTGCAGCAGAATCTGCGCCGGAGTCTGCCTAGGAGTCTGTAACAGAAATACTGCGGATACGACAAAGCCCCGGTCCAGCGGACCGGGGCTAACTGTCGGGATGACAGGATTTGAACCTGCGACCTCGTCGTCCCGAACGACGCGCGCTACCAAGCTGCGCCACATCCCGATGTTGACCTATCAGCGAATACCGTAGGCAACTCACCTAGGATAACCCAAAAAAAATCAGAACGCAACACAGTGGCACGCCACCGGTCGGGGAGGGGTAAATAAAGTTCCTAGGCTTCAGCCTCCTGAACCTGATTCAGCTCATCCCAGGAGGCGTACATCGCCGCAAAACGACCGCCGGAGGCAATCAGTTGCTGCGGGGAGCCATCCTCCATTACGGAGCCCTCATGAATCACCAGCACACGATCAGCACCCAGAACCGTCGAGAGGCGATGCGCAATCACCAGCGCCGTACGCCCCGCCAAAATAGTTCGCAGCGCCGCCTGCACCGCACGCTCACTCGGAATGTCCAGCGAAGCCGTCGCCTCATCCAGAATTAGCACCCGCGGATTCGCCAAGAACACACGAGCAAAGGACACCAGCTGACGCTGACCCGCCGACAGGGTAATACCGCCACGGCCCAGCTGTGACTCGTAGCCGTCACGCAGACGCTCAATGAACGCGTCAGCACCCACCGCCTTCGCGGCAGCCTTCACCTGCTCATCGGACGCCTGTGGGTTACCCATGCGGATATTCTCCAGAATCGACGCGGAGAACAGGAACACCTCCTGGGTCAGCATGAGCACCTCACGGCGCAGCTGAGCATCTGCCAGCTGGCGAACATCCACGCCGTCAATACGCACCTGACCGGCTGAAACATCGTAGAAACGAGCCACCAGCTTAGCGATCGTCGACTTACCGGCACCCGTAGCACCCACCAGCGCCACGGTCGTACCCGGCTCAATGCGCAGGCTCGTCTCCTTCAGCGCGTGACGATCCGAGGTGTACCCAAAGACCGCCGAATCCAGCTCCACCAGAGCGCCCTGAACCGTGCCGGACGCGCCCTCAGTAACGCCAGTAGCAGATTCAGCTACAGACTCTACAGCCCGCTCATGCGGATGCTCCGGCTCAGCAACCTCCGGCTCCTCAGCCAAGAACGACGACAGCTTCTCCAGCGCTGACATCGCCGACTGGAACATGTTGTAGAACTCAGAGAGCTGCATGACCGGCTCAAACACACGGTTCGCGTAAATCACCAGCGCCAGCAGGGTACCGATCTGCATGGTGCCGCCCAGCACCGCATAACCACCCAGCACCAGCGCACCGGCAATAAACACATTGCCCAAAAGCATCAGCACGGGCGAATAGATGCCGAAAATCTTAATGGAATCCATCACCGCAAGGCGGTAACGCTCCGACGCCTGAGCGTACTCAGAACGCATCTGCGCCTCCGCACCAAACGCCTTCACCGCGCGGATACCCGTAAAAGTCTCCACAAAACGGCTCGTCAAATGCGCAGACTCGGTACGCATCGTACGGAAAACCGGCACCGCCGTCTTCTGGAACCAGCGCGTCAAGAAGTAAATCGGCACGCCCATGACCAGCATGAACAGGCCAATACGCCAATCCAGAAGGAAAATAGCGACCGCAGAAATCACCATGGACAGCAAAGTAATCGCCAACTGGCTGATGCCGCTGTCCAAGAAGCTGCGGACCGTATCAATATCGCTAGTCAGACGCGAAATGACCTTGCCCGAGGTGTACCGCTCATGGAACGACACGCTCAGCGACTGCGCGTGACGGAACACCCGCTTACGCAGGTACACCACCACGCCCAGCGACACGCGCACCGTGTACGCCACGTTGACCCATGAGAAGATCGCGGTCACCGCGGTAGCCACCACAAAGAACACCAGCAGGGTCAACAGGGGAGAGGCATCACCCTGCCTGAGCGGCTCAATGGAACTATCCAGGACGCGGGCAATCAGAATCGGCGCAACCGCTGAGGAACCCGACACCAAAAGCACCGAAATAATCGACAGAGCCAACGCCCCACGGTGCGGGCGCAACATCTGGCGCAGCAGAGCCATCGAGCGTTCACGGGTCTCCGCGCGCTCTTGCGGGCTCATCTGCTCCCGCGGCTCCGCCGGACGATGATGGGCCATTAGCCCTCCTCCATCGTCATCAGCTGACGGTACTGCTCCGAAGAGTCCATCAGCTCAGCGTGAGTGCCCTCGGCGACCACAGCACCATCAACCATCAGCAGCACACGGTCCGCCAACGCGACGGTGGAGGGGCGGTGCGCCGTCAACAGGGTCGTAGCGCCGCCCAGGCCCTCCAAGCCTTCACGCAGACCGGTAATAATACGCTCCTCGGTGTTCACATCCAGCGCCGAGAACGGGTCATCCAGCAGCAGCACGGAGGGGCGCTTCGCCAAAGCGCGCGCCAACGACAGACGCTGACGCTGACCACCCGAAAGGCTCAGACCCTCCTCACCAATGACGGTATCCAGACCCTGCGGAAGCTCCGCCACAAAATCGCACGCAGCCAGCTGCAGTGCGGTCTGGAGGGTCGCCTCCAGCTCTTCTGCGGCGGGGTAGTCCTCATCCTCGGTGCCGTGCTCGTACTGCTCAGCAACGCCCATCAGCACGTTCTCGCGGACCGTGCCGGAGAAGAGTACCGCCTCCTCAAAGACGAATGCGGTCTGGGCGCGCACCTCCTCAATGGACATGTCGGCGGTATCTCGGGTGCCAAAACGCAGGGAACCGGAGGTTGGCTCGTAGAAACGCGGAACCAGCGACAGCACGGTCGACTTGCCGCTACCGGTTGCACCCACCAGCGCCAGAATCTCACCCGGGAAGACCTTGAAGTTTACGTCCTTCAGCACGGAAACCTCGGGTGCCTTCACCTCAGAGTTTGCGCCGGTATCCTCTGCAGAAACAGGTGCTTCGGCAGCGTCGTAGCTGAACTGGACGTGATCGAAAGTGACAGACACTGCGCCACCGCTGGGGTACTGCATAGTTTCCTTCCCGGAGCCGCCCTCGGCAGACACTCCAGCTAGTGTTGACGAATCAGAAGCACCCTGCGGATGCTCGGGCCCAGACACAGCCTCGGAGCCACGAACCAGCGGTACCGCCTCAAAGCCGGGCTCATCCATAACCTCGTTGTGGCGTTCCAACGCCACCTTATAGCTCAAATAGGCAGACATCAGCGCGGTCGAGCGAGTCACATGGCTGAGTACGGTCGTCTGCACCGCAAAGTAGGCGGTCATCGCGCCCAGGCTCAAGGTGCCCGCCGCAACCTGCGAGGCGCCCACAGCCAGCGCCACCGCCGTGGAGACACCCACAATCAGGCCCTGGTACAGGGCAACACGAGCCACCAGCATCGACCTGCCGTACTCGCGCACCTGCAGGGCATCTACCGACTCGGAATATTCCTGAATCTGCTCGGGGGAGCGGCCCAGCGCCTTAATCACGCGGATGCCGCGCACCGACTCCTCAATGCGGGTGGAGAGGTCGCCCGTCATCTGCTGAATCTCATGCGAGGCGCGGTAGTACTTGCGGGTGAAGTTCACCAGTGACAGCACCAGAATCGGCACGGTCACCATGAACACCAGCGCCAGAGACGGCGAAGAACGCAGCATGAAGAAGCCACCGACCAGGAACATCACCACAACAGTCAGCATCTGAACAATACCGAAAGACAACCAACGGCGAATCGTCCCCAAATCGCTCATGGAGCGGGTCAGCAACTGACCGGAGGGCCAACAATCCAGCAGAGAAAGCGGGGCGCTGAGCAGACGGTCAAAGAAGTTCATGCGCATAGACAGCTCAATTGTGGAGGTCGGGTCCACAATCAGCCAGCGCCTCCAATACATGAAGGAGGCATGCGCAATACCCAGCAGAAGCACCAGGCCACCGGCAATCCAGATGGCGCTCTCGGTGGTGCTCTGCGAGAGATGATCCACAATAATCTGCAACATCTGCGGGATGGAAATCTCAAGGGCACCGGCACCGAACGCCACGAGCAGGCCCACGCCCCAGCGCACACGAATCGGACGCGCATACGCGGCGAGGGTGCGCGGGGCACGCTGACCGTGCGCGTAGTCGATCGGGTCGGGGGTCGGTTCGCTCGCCGTCTCCAGGAAAGGATTACGGCGGCGCTTAGCCGTGTGTGCTGTAGAAGCCTCAGACATTAGAGACGACCACCCGCTGCGGTAGCGGAGGCACCCTGCTCCTGACCACGAGCTGTGAGGGTCACCAGGATCGCCTCCGGCGGGCAGAACAGACGGACCGGCGCAAAACGAGAGGTGCCCAAACCGGCAGAAACCTGAACCGGAATACCGGACTGCTTACTGACACCCTTCGCACGCGAAGGCGGCAAATCGCAATTGCTGACCAGGGCGTGACCGCCGGGTAGGCAGACCTGACCGCCGTGCGTATGACCGGCAAAAATAGCCTGTGCACCGTCCTGCACGAAGCGATGCAGAGTACGCATGTAGGGGGCGTGCGCCACGCCGATACGGACGCTCGGCTCGTGCCCCTCATCGAAAGCGCCGGGGGCGAATCCGGGGTGCTCATCGTAACGCAGGTGCGGGTCATCCACGCCGGAGAACTCCAGGCGCAGACCCTTGAGGTTCAGTGTGTCGTAGCGGTTAATCAGGCCCGTCCAGCCGCGCGACTCGAAGGCGTCGTGCATCCGCTCAATGGGCAGGGCTACACGCGAGCCTTCCTCAATCATCTGCGGGGTGCGCGGCTGCCACAGGTAACGTGCCGGGTTCTTGAACACTGGCGCGAAATAGCAATTCGAGCCGGGCACAAATACGCCGGGGAAGTCCATGAGCGGGTTGAGCGCCTCCAGTAGCGGGCCCATACCGTCCACGTGGGAAAGGTTATCGCCCGTATTCATCACCAAATCTGGCTCCAGTGCAGCCAGCGAGTGCATGAAGTCAATCTTCTTCTGCTGGCCCGGAATCATGTGCATATCCGAAATATGCAGAATCCTAAAGTCAGGGCTACCGGCGGGCAACACCGGCAGGGACTCGGTGCGGAGCTGAAAATTGTTCAGCTCAATAAAGTGCCCATACGCCGCCGTGGCGGCCCCCAAGGCTGCAGTGGCGGCTACCGCCCCCGCTACCTTCTTCAGGAGCGGGGAGGAGCCGCGTGCGCCGGGGACCGCCACGGGGACGCGGGCGTTGACTGCGTTTTCACACATTATCAATCGCCTTTCAGGCTTCAGCTGATGAGCTGTGATTCTAGCTGTACGACAGAATCTTATCGCTGGGGGTGGTGAAGTCCTTCGTGTTGTACTTCGGAGCTATCGTCTTCATGAACGACTGCCACTGTGCACCCGCGTAGGTTGCACCATCGACATACTCGAGGACTCGACCGTTAATGCCCACACCGTTCAGGGAGCGGAAGCCGAGGTTGTTAGAACCAACCCAAGACGCGGTAGACAGGCCACGAGTGTAGCCAACCTGCCAGGTCTGGGAGGAGTTATCGTTCGTACCGGTCTTCGCAGCCGAACCGTTCGGCAGACCAATACCGCGCTGAGAAGCGGAACCGCCAGGCTGGATAACGCCCTTCAGAACCCAGCTGACACCGTTCGCGATGTCCGGATCCAGGACCTGCTCGCACTGGTTCTGGTATTCCTTCATGGTTTCACCGTTGGTCTTGGTGATCTTCTCAATGGGGCGCGGGGTGCAGTACTTACCCTCAGAAGCGAAGATAGCGTACATGGACGCGCTGGTCAGCGGGGAGATACCGTACTTGGTACCACCAATGTTGGTACCCAGATCGGGGATGCTGTGCAGCGGTTCGCCGGTACCGTCCAGGGCGTGCATCTTGACAGACAGGTCGTGCACATCGCACAGGTCAATCTGGGAGAGCATGCCGTACAGGTACGAGTTCAACGACTGGCGAATACCGTACGCAGCGGTACCGTAGGTCAGACCGCCGTTGACTGCGTTCTTGTAGGACCAGCCGTTCGGCTGACCGGTGTAGTAGTACTTACCGCCGTCGTAGCACTTGGCGTTCCAACCGAAGCTGGTGGGCCAGAACAGCTGGGTACCGTTCACGGTAGCGTTAGCGCCGCGGCCGCTGATGAGCCACTGTGCCAGAATAATCGGCTTGAACGTCGAACCGGGCTGGAAGCCGCGGGTACCACCGTAGGCGCTGTCAACGTTGTAGTTGTACTCGGTCTTGGAGTGGTCGTTTGCGTCTGCGGGGCTACCGAGCTCGGTGTTCTGTGCCATCGCGATGACGCGGCCGGTGCCGGGCTCAACACTGGTCAGCGCGGAGTTCACGTCGTTCCAGTTGGTTGCAGCCGGCTGGGTGGAGTCCACAGCCTGCTTTGCCGCGGTCTGAGCCTCGGGGTTCAGGGTGGTAA
>ERZ1030979.157-NODE-157-length-9303-cov-37.290333_pt1 | contig 9303 bp, 7 predicted proteins | sample MGYA00518596_ERZ1030979 | MGnify/ENA primary metagenome ERZ1030979 (study PRJEB33718, sample SAMN03159709) | human skin metagenome | collected 2014-05-20 | study: EMG produced TPA metagenomics assembly of the PRJNA266117 data set (Human skin bacterial metagenome and...
GGGGATGCCTGGTGGGGTTGCAGACCGTGGGTTCGTAACCCTGATTTCCACAACCGGACACAATCACCTGCCGTCTAGCTAGAGAAGTCAGCAAGGTTTACGCCGGTACGGCGCCATTCATGATCTGGCGCAGGACCTGGTTGGTGAGCGTGGTCTTGGGGCGGTGGCGTTTGTGCAAGTGATTGATGATCCAGTCCAGCACGAACTTCGGATCGCGCCGCAGCATCGTCGGGGTGGTGTGCAGGATCCTCCACCCGGCCTGCTCCAGATGGGCCGAACGCACCATCATCGCCTCGTACCCTTCCGGGGTGCCGTGGACCGAGCGGCCTTCCATTTCCACGCCCAGCATCTCAGCCTGGAACGCTTGATCCAGGACATAGCGATAATTCCCCTCACCAACCCACACTTGGTGGTTCGGCTTGTGACCAGTGATCCCGGTTGCCCGTAGGATTCGCGCTAATTCCAGCTCCGGGATCGACCAAGGATTTAGGTCGATGTCGGCTAGCGCACGGTCGACTTCGGCCTTCGAGTACCGGCCGGTGAGGGCTTTACGGGCCGCCCGGCATGAGGCCGGGGTCACTAGGCGTTGGCGCAGAGCCTGGCACACCCAGTCCCACTGTCCCTGGATTGCCAGGATGATCACCGATACCTCCGGGATCGCGACTCGTATTCCTTCTTCTTCGATGGTGAAATGGTGGGGCACGTGCCAGCGATGCACCCAGATACGGGGTCGCCTCAGACGGCGAGTGGGCGAGAACGCCTCGATGGCCTGGATGCCGGTGTAGTCCCAGCGGCGCTGAGTGACCGGATTCTTCAATCCGAGCAACACCAAGGCGGCCATGCCGACCAGCGTCGCGTCGCGGTGCCACAACTTCAGTGCTTGGATCATCGTAGTGACGTGGCGGGCAGCGCCGGTGGCGGCCACCACTCCCGGCAGGATGCGTACCGTATCGCCCCGGGCGACGGACCGGTCAGCCTGGCCTCGCAATGGGCTGTCACGGACAATGCGCGCCACCCCGCCGTTGCTGCGCAGCTCTAGTTCAAAGTTTTCCCTCATGTCCACAGTTATCGACACAGGCCCGCGGATGCACCACGTTTTTTGAACCTGTGGACAACCCGGCCCAGATCAGCCGTACTGGCTGTGGATAAGTCGTCACCTACTCGCATCCCAGCCACGTGAGATGGCACCACGGGCAGCCACCACCCCAATCACCACACTCAGGGTGGAGGAGGTGAAGGGGCACCGTGGTGACGGGTCCATGGCGGGAAGAGGGTGATGTGGCGAGGAGAGCCGTAATGATGATGAGGCCAAGGAGGGGATGGTACGTGGAACTTGTGTGATGGGGTCGCCGGGGTGACTAGCGCTCCCAGAACGGTTTCGAACTGGGAGTGTTAGGAAAACGTCAGGATCCCGCACATCCCCATATGGGATCCGTAGGGAAGCGCGACAGCGGCCGGGTCACGCGGTTTCGATGGGTGGTGGTGCCACAACCGGCACCCCGGAAACCCCGGGTCGTCGTCAAGGAGCCCGTCATGCTCGACGTCATCTGGCTGCTCGGTGTCATCGCCTTGTTCATCCTGCTCGCCCTGTGCGTGAAGGGGGTCGATGCGCTATGACCATCCTTAATCTGGTGGCCGCCATCCTCGGTATCGCCGCCGTTGTGTATCTCGTGATTGCCCTTATCCGCCCGGAGCGTTTCTAATGACGTGGATCTGTTTCCTGGCGGGTCTGGCTCTGCTCGCCATCGCGCTCGGTATCGCTCAGCATCACCTGGGCACCTACATGGCCCGTGTCTTCACCTCTGACAAGGACACGAGGGTCGAGACCTGGTGTTACCGCGTCATGGGGGTCAATCCCCGTGCCGGTCAGACGTGGAAGTCTTATGCTCGCGCAGTACTGGCTTTCAGTTTCTGCGGAGTCGTCTTCCTCTACGCTCTGCAACGTCTCCAGCCATGGCTGCCATGGTCCCTGGGGAAGGGATCAGTAAATCCGGCGGTCTCCTTCAACACCGCGATCTCTTTCGTCACGAACACCAATTGGCAGGCCTACTCACCGGAGGCGACCCTCGGGCACTTCGTCCAGCTCGCTGGCCTGTGCGTGCAGAATTTCGTCTCCGCCGCTACCGGCATCGCGATTGCTGTTGCGCTGATTCGCGGATTCGTTGGCCACGGTGAGCACACCATCGGCAACTTCTGGGTGGATCTCACCCGCTGCACGTTGCGCATCCTCATGCCGATTGCCGCCGTAGCGGCTTTCCTGCTCATCGCTGGTGGCGCGGTCCAGAATTTCACCGGGTTCCTGCACGTGACCGGTGTAGCTGGCGGAAACCAGGTCATCCCGGGCGGCCCCGTCGCCTCTCAGGAGGCCATCAAGGAGCTTGGCACTAACGGTGGTGGTTTCTTTAACGGTAACTCGTCTCACCCCTTCGAGAATCCGCAACCGTGGACGAACATGCTCGAGATCTTCCTCATCCTGCTCATCCCGTTCTCGCTGCCTCGCACCTTCGGGAAGATGGTGGAAGATGTGCGGCAGGGCAGGGCGATACTCGCTGCGATGGTCGTCCTGTTCACCGTCAACCTATTTGCCATGGCCGCTGCCGAATTTTCTGGCCACGGTACTGCCGCACGCCTCGCGGGAGCCCCGATGGAGGGCAAGGAGCAGCGCTTCGGATTGGCTCAGTCGGTCCTCTTCGCTAACTCGACGACGATGACCTCCACCGGCGCAGTCGACTCGATGCACGACTCCTTCACCGCCATCGGAGGGATGTTCACCCTGCTCAACATGATGCTCGGCGAGATTAGCCCTGGCGGTGTGGGGAGCGGTCTCTATGGCATGCTCGTTATCGCCGTCATCGCGGTCTTCATCGCCGGCTTGCTGGTCGGTCGTACGCCGGAATACCTTGGCAAGAAGATCGGCCCGCGTGAGATGAAGCTATCGGACTTGTACATCCTCGTGATGCCGACTCTGGTGCTATGCGGCGTAGCCTTGAGCCTGGCCGTCCCGGGCCTACGCAGTAGTGTCAATACCTCGATCGCCAACCCGGGCGAGCACGGGCTGTCCGAGCTGGTATACGCCTTCACCTCAGCCGCCAACAACAATGGTTCGGCCTTCGCCGGTTTGGACGCCTCGACGAACTGGCTGTGTGCCGCCCTCGGTGCGGCCATGCTCCTCGGGCGCTTCGTACCGATCATCCTCATCCTTGCCCTGTCGGGTGCCTTGGTCGAACGTGAACCAGTGCCCGTCACCGCCGGCACCCTTCCCACGCACAATGCGTTGTTCACGACCCTGATCGTGTTCACCGCGATCCTCGTCACAGCGCTTGTCTTCTTTCCGGTCCTCACGCTCGGACCGCTGGCCGAAGGACTGATCTGATCATGACCGTCATCCCTTCGAATTCGCGTTCCCGCGGTCTCACCGGGACTCAGGCGCGTCAGGCCCTGCCCGGAGCCCTTCGTAAGCTTGATCCGCGTTTTCAGTGGCGCAACCCGGTTATGTTTTTGGTGTGGATTGGCGCAGTCCTGACAACCATCATCGCTGGCCTGGAACTGCTCACTGGTGTCACCGACGGCGGTGTTTCCGTCGGTTTTTCCATGGCCATTGCGGTGTGGCTGTGGCTGACCGTCATCTTCGCCAACCTTGCCGAGTCGATCGCTGAGGGTCGCGGCAAGGCCCAGGCCGAGTCATTGCGCAAGACCCGCACCGCCACCAGCGCGATTCGCGTCGACGGGTGGGACGAGCGGAACGATCCGTCCGCCGAGCACACCACGACAACCGAGGTCGTCTCCTCGGAGCTCAGGTATGGCGACGTCGTCGTCGTGGCGGCGGGCCAGACGATCCCTGGTGACGGCGACATCGTCTGGGGCATCGCTTCGGTCGACGAATCGGCCATCACCGGTGAGTCAGCCCCCGTGGTACGGGAGTCCGGCGGCGACCGTTCTGCCGTCACCGGTGGTACGACAGTGCTTTCGGACCGTATCGTCGTCAAAATCACCTCGAAGCCCGGGCAAAGTTTCGTCGACCGCATGATCGCCCTGGTTGAGGGGTCCGGACGTCAGAAGACCCCCAACGAGATTGCCCTCAATATTTTGCTGGCGAGCCTCTCGATTGTCTTTGTCCTCGTCACCCTGACCCTCAACCCGATTGCGTCCCTGGCCGCCAGGCCGGTGAGCGTCACGGTATTGGTGGCGCTGCTGGTCTGCCTCGTCCCGACGACGATCGGTGCTCTGCTGTCGGCCATCGGCATCGCGGGTATGGACCGCCTGGTGCAGCACAACGTGTTGGCAATGTCCGGACGCGCGGTGGAGGCCGCCGGCGACGTTACGACTCTTCTGCTCGACAAGACTGGCACCATCACCTACGGAAACCGTCGTGCCAGCGAATTCATACCGATGCCGGGTGTGAGCGACAAAGAGATTCGCGACGCGGCCGCCCGGTCTTCGCTGGCCGACCCCACTCCCGAGGGCACCTCCATCGTCGACCTGGCCCGCGAGCAGGGCTTCGTCCCCGATGCCTGCGGCGAACAGGGGAAAGTCGTCCCCTTTACCGCTCAGACCAGAATGTCGGGCATCGACCTTCCCGACGGCACCAAAATCCGTAAGGGTGCCGGATCTGCTGTACGCGCCTGGCTGACGGAGTCCCACATCAATATGGACATCGACACGCTGGCGCACATGGATCGCCGGGTCGACTCGGTGTCCCAGTCCGGTGGTACTCCGCTCGTCGTGGCGGTACGCACCCCCGACCACTCGGGCAAGGTGCTCGGCGTCGTTCACCTCAAGGACATCGTCAAGGAGGGTCTAACCGACCGGTTTGCTGAGCTGCGTCGAATGGGCATCCGCACTGTCATGGTGACCGGAGACAACCCGCTGACCGCAGCCGCCATTGCCAAGGAGGCTGGCGTGGACGATTTCCTCGCCGAGGCCACCCCGGAGGACAAGCTCGCCTACATCCGCAAGGAGCAGGAGGGTGGCCGGATGGTCGCGATGACCGGTGACGGCACCAACGATGCCCCGGCTCTGGCCCAGGCGGACGTCGGCGTCGCGATGAACACCGGCACCTCGGCTGCTAAGGAGGCCGGCAACATGGTGGACCTTGACTCCGACCCGACGAAGCTCATCAGCATTGTCGGAATCGGCAAGCAACTACTCATCACGCGCGGTGCCCTGACGACCTTCTCGATCGCCAACGATATTGCCAAGTATTTTGCGATCATCCCAGCGATCTTCATGGCGACCTACCCGGGTCTGTCGGCCCTCAACATTATGGGTTTGCATTCCCCGGCGTCGGCGGTGCTCTCGGCGATCATCTTTAACGCCATCATCATCGTTATTTTGGTTCCGCTGGCCCTCAAAGGCGTGGCATACAAGCCCGCCGGGGCGTCGAAAATCCTCGCACGGAACCTGCGCATCTACGGGTTGGGCGGTGTTGTTGCGCCGTTCATCGGCATCTGGCTTATCGACCTGATTATCCGTCTCATTCCCGGCTTCTGATCGGAGTTCATCATGATCATCTCCTCTAGGACTCGCACCGTCCTCGTCGGGTTGCGCTCGATGCTGCTGTTTACTGTTATCGTCGGCGTCGTGTACACCGGCCTTATGACTGGGCTGGGCCAGTTGATGCTCCATCATCAAGCCAACGGCTCGCAGTTGGAGGTCAACGGCAAGGTGGTCGGCTCGACCCTCATCGGCCAGTCCTTCACCGACAAGGGTGGAAGGCCGTTGCCGAAGTACTTCCAGCCGCGTCCCTCGGCTGCCGGTGACGACGGTTACGATGCCGGGTCCTCGGGCGGTTCCAACATGGGCCCGGAAAACCCGGACCTGGCGAAGGCCATCAAGGAGCGTCGCAGCCAGGTGGCGGCCTTCAACCACGTCGATGCTGACCGGGTACCCGCTGATGCTGTGACGGCGTCGTCGTCGGGTCTGGACCCACATATCAGCCCCGAATACGCCAATATCCAGATCGCTCGGGTGGCGAAGGCTCGTCATCTCGACAAGGCCGTCGTACGGCGGATCGTTGACGATAACACCACGGGACGCCAACTCGGGTTCCTCGGTGAGACTAAGGTCAACGTCGTGACGCTCAATGCCGAACTGGATCGCCAGCACTGACGGTGCTGACGGTCGGGTAATCATGGCCTAGGAGGACGCGGTGGCTGTTCGGGGAAGGTTGCGGGTGCTGCTGGGCGCGGCACCGGGCGTCGGCAAGACCTACGCCATGCTTGACGAGGGCAAGCACCTGCGCGCCGGGGGGTCTGATGTCGTTATCGCCGTTGTTGAGACTCACGGCCGGGCAGCTACTGCGGCAATGACCGAGGGGATGGAGGTCATCCCGCGGCACTACGTCGAGTGCCGTGGCATTGAGCTGCCGGAGATGGATCTTGACGGGGTGCTGGCCCAGCACCCTGACGTCGCCCTCGTCGACGAACTTGCCCACACCAACGCCCCCGGGTCCCGTAATGAGAAGCGTTGGCAGGACGTTGAGGAGCTTCTGGAGGCCGGGATTGACGTCATCTCGACGGTCAACATCCAGCACATCGAGTCTCTCAACGACGTCGTTGAGCAAATCACTGGGGTACCACAGCGCGAGACTGTCCCGGACACCGTGCTGCGCAGGGCCAGCCAGGTGGAGGTCGTCGACCTCGCCCCGCAGGCCCTGCGCGACCGATTGTCGAGCGGCAAGGTGTATCCGGCCGAGCGGATCGACGCGGCCTTGTCAAACTACTTCCGGCTCGGCAATCTCACCGCCCTGCGTGAGTTGGCCTTGTTGTGGGTGGCCGACGAGGTCGATCACGCGCTGGCCGACTACCGTAGCGAGCACGGTATCGACTCCCGTTGGGAAGCCCGTGAACGGGTAGTCGTCGCCCTGACAGGGGGTCGGGAAGGCGAAACCCTGTTGCGACGCGGTGCCCGGATCGCGGTTCGAGCCGGTGGCGGAGAGTTGCTGGCGGTGCACGTCACCACCGAGGACGGGCTGCGCTCCCCGCATCCGGGGGAACTAGCCCGGCAACGAGGGTTGGTGGACAAGCTAGGAGGATCCTTCCACCAGCTCGTTGGCGATGACATCCCCGAGACTCTCATCGAGTTCGCGAAGTCGGTCAACGCCACCCAGCTCGTCATCGGGGCTAGTCGGCGCGGCAAACTTTCGCGGCTGTTGACCGGACACGACGTCGAGGCAGACATTATCCGGGCTTCCGGTGCTATCGACGTTCACATCGTCAGTCATGACGCCCAGGCGAAGGCGCTGCGTTTGCCGCGGATGGGTGGGTCGTTGTCGACGCGGCGTCGGATCGCTGGTTTCGCTGTGCTGGCGGTGCTCGGGCCACTCTTGACGTTGCTGTTGGTGTCGTCGCGTAGCCCGGAGGCGCTGACGACCGATGTGCTGGCTTACGAGTTGCTGGCCGTCGTGGTGGCCTTGGTAGGTGGGGCATTTCCGTCGCTCATTGCGGCTCTGGCCTCGGGTTTTGCGCTGGACTACTTTTTCACTAAACCTTTCTACACCGTCACCGTCAACGAACCGTTACACCTGGTGGCACTGTTGCTGTACCTGCTCACCGCGGCCCTGGTGAGTGTTGTTGTCGATCGCGCTGCCCGTAAGACCCGGGTGGCTCGACGCGCCGCCGCTGAGTCGGGACTGTTGCAGTCGGTGGCCGGTTTGGTGCTGCGCGGCGAGGACGCCGTTGAGTCGTTGTTGTCCAGGGCGACTGAGGCTTTCGGGTTATCTGGGGCGCGATTGATGACCGACGGAAAGGTTGTGGCAAATTGGGGTACAACGAGTGATCAAGTCACGGAGCATCGCATCGACGACCATACCGTGGTGGAATTCCACGGCCCGGAGCCGGACGCCTCGGAGCGTCGGCTGATGTCGGTCATCGCCGCCCAGTTGGGGACAGCCTTGGAGCAGCATCAGCTGGAGGAGACGGCGAAGGCGGTGGAGCCGTTAGCGGCCACCGACCGGGTGCGCACGGCGTTGTTGTCAGCGGTCGGTCACGACCTGCGCCGCCCCCTGGCGGCTGCCACCGCCGCTGTGTCTGGGCTGCGCAGCGAGTGGTCGAAGCTTTCTGACCAAGATCGTGCCGATTTGTTGGAAACCGCTGATGAGGCGTTGTCGCAGTTGGCGAATTTGGTCACCGACCTTCTCGACGTCTCCCGGTTGCAGTCGGGGGTGCTGGGGGTCTCGGTGATGCCGGTAGACCCGGCTGAGGTCATCATGCCGGCGCTGGACGAGTTGTCCCTGGGGCCGGCCGACGTCGAGATCGACCTGGGTTCTGACGTTCCCGAGATGGTCGCCGACCCAGCCTTGCTGCAGCGAGTTGTCGTCAACCTGTTGTCGAATGCGCTGCGTTACGAGCCGGCGGGCAGCCGGGTGCGGTTGGCGGAGAGTAGCTTCGCCAACCAGGTGGAGATTCGAGTCATCGATCACGGCCCGGGGATTCCAGAGGACCGTCGCGACGATGTCATGGTGCCTTTCCAGCGGCTGGGTGATACGGATTCCAGCGTAGGGCTGGGGCTTGGCCTGGCGCTGTCGAAGGGGTTCGTCGAGGGAATGGACGGCACCCTGGCCTTGGAGGACACTCCCGGCGGGGGACTGACGATGGTGATCAGCTTGCCCCGGGTAGGGGTTGAGGAGGCAAGTGTTCAATGAGAATTCTTATCGCTGATGACGACCCGCAATTTTTGCGAGCCTTGCGGATCACTTTGGGCGCCAGGGGATACGAGGTCTTGTTGGCGCGTGATGGGCAGCACGCCTTGGAGATGGCCATCGATCACAAGCCGGACATCATTTTGCTGGATCTCGGGATGCCGCGTCTCGACGGGGTAAAGGTCATTGAGGCGGTGCGCGGCTGGTCGTCGGCGCCGATCCTGGTGATCTCGGGACGATCCGGGTCGGCCGAGAAGGTGGAAGCCCTTGACGCTGGGGCTGACGACTACGTCACCAAACCATTCTCGATGGATGAGTTGCTTGCCCGTATCCGCGTGTTGACAAGGCGTATTGGCCAGGACGAGGTAGATGAGGAACCAATCGTCGCTTTCGGGTCGGTGTGGGTGGATCTGGCTGCGCACACCGTGACCCGTGACGGGGCCAATGTCAGGCTGACGCCGACCGAGTGGCGGGTGCTGGAGCTGCTCATCCGTAATGAAGGTCGGCTGGTGACTCGTCAGACCATGCTGAGTCAGGTCTGGGGCTCCGAGCACGTCACCGACACCGGCTACCTGAGGCTCTACATTTCCCAGTTGCGCAAGAAGCTGGAGCCCGAGCCGAGTAGGCCGCGGTATCTCATCACTGATGCCGGAATGGGGTACCGG
>ERZ1030979.175-NODE-175-length-8706-cov-5.074673_pt1 | contig 8706 bp, 5 predicted proteins | sample MGYA00518596_ERZ1030979 | MGnify/ENA primary metagenome ERZ1030979 (study PRJEB33718, sample SAMN03159709) | human skin metagenome | collected 2014-05-20 | study: EMG produced TPA metagenomics assembly of the PRJNA266117 data set (Human skin bacterial metagenome and...
GACCCGGCGGACTATCCATCAGATAGCCCGCCGGGTCCCTTCTTTATACCGCTATGCGCTTAGCTCTGTTAGCGGGTGGTGCGTTCCAGCAGCTGCAGCACGTTCTGGTAGCTGTGGCCGGTCGCCTCCGTCATGCCCTGCTCGCAGGTGCGGTTCGCCGAAATGTATGCGGCGAACTGCTTCTGCTCGCTCAGCTCCGCAGCCTCCGCCTCGGTAGCGCTCGCAGTCAGCTCCGGGTGCAACATACCGCGGTCACCCGCGTAGCCACAGCAACCCCAGTGCTTCGGCACGTACACGTCGTCGCTCATCGCGTTCGCAATCTTCTCAAACGCAGGCTGAGTACCCAGGTGAGTCATGGAGCAGGTCGGGTGCAGAGCAACCGACGGCAGGGGAGCGGACACGCTCAGCTTGTCCAGCATGTTATCGGCGGCGAACTGAACCGCATCGTACATGCGCAGACGCGAGTAGTCCGGCTCACCCGGCTTCAGACCGTTCACGATCTTGTGCTCAAGCGCCTTAATAACCTTCTCGCGCATCACCTCAAGGCCCTCAGTACAGGACGAAGCGTCACACACGACCGGCAGGCGGCCACCGTCGGTAGCCTCCCACAGGGACTTCAGCACGCGGTCGCTCATGATCGAGTAGCCGTCGGTGAAGCCCTTCGACTTCCACGGGGTGGAGCAGCACATCTCGCCAATATTGTCCGGGATGCGGTACTTCACGCCGGTACGCTCGCACAGGCGGATGAACGCCTGGGTTGCGTTGACCGGGTCGTGCTTGCCGTCGCCGTCCACACCGCCGAACATGGAGTTCACGCAGGCGGGGAAGAACACAATCTCAGCGGTTGCGTCCTTGTGCGGCTTACGTGCCGGGCCACCAACCGGCAGGTCCTTCTTGTAGGAAGGAACCATGTCGTCGCCCATGACCTTGCGGGCAATGTTGGTGGTGCCGTGCACCACGGGGAACGGCAGCTTCTTAGCCACGGTCAGGGACTTACCGGCAACCTTATCCATGATGCCCCACTGCTGTGCGGCGATCTTCCAGCCGGTAGCGGCCAGCTTGTCCTGGTTCTCGGAACGCAGGCGGCGAATCAGGTCACCGGTGTTGATGTTCACGGGGCAGCGGGTCTGGCACATGCCGTCCACTGCACAGGTCTCAATGCCGTAGTACTCGTACTCCTTACGCAGGCGCTCAGCGAGCTCGTGGTCGCCGTTCGCCTCAGCGGCAGCAATCTCACGGCGCAGCACAATACGCTTACGGGGGGTCAGAGTCAGGTTGCGGGAGGGGCAGACCGGCTCGCAGTAACCGCACTCCACACAGCGGTCGACTTCTTCCTCAACGGTCTCAGCGACCTTCAGGTCGGTCACGTAGTCGGTGTCCGGCTCAGCGAGCAGAACGCCCGGGTTCATGAAGCCCTTCGGGTCGATGAGGCGCTTAATCTGGCGCATCACGTCGAAGAGTTCCTCACCGAACTGGCGGCTCACGAACGGCGCCATGATACGGCCGGTACCGTGCTCAGCCTTCAGCGAGCCGTCAGCGGAAAGGATCAGCTGAACCATTTCTTCGGTGAACTCGCGGTAGCGGTCCAGCTGCTTCGGGTCGCGGAACTGCTCGTTCAGCATGAAGTGGATGTTACCGTCCTTCGCGTGGCCGAAGATCACGGAGTCCTGGTAGCCGTGCGATTCAAACAGCTTGGTCAGGTCGCTACAGGTGTTGCCCAGAACCTCAACAGGAACAACCACGTCTTCCAGCAGTGCGTTAGTGCCGGAGCGGCGGTTACCCGCAACGGTGGTGTACAGGCCGCGGCGTGCCGCCCACAGGGCGTTACGCTCAGACAGCTTGCTGGTCATCGACACGGGAGATGCCACGGGCAGGCTCTTAAACATGGGTGCCGCAGCGGCGGCAAGGTCGCTCAGCTCCTGCTCGGAGTTACCCTGGAACTCAACCAGCAGAGCGGCGTGATCCTTCACGTCAATGGCGGCGAGTGCCTCCGCAGCCTGACCGGTACGCTGAGCCACACGAATACTGGTGGCGTCCATCAGCTCGACGGTAGCGAGCTTGTTAGCAACCAGTTCAGGCACGGAACGTGCAGCATCAATCAGGTTGTCGAACACGAGCAGGCCGGTGGAAATGTTCTTCAGAATCGGCAGAGTGCGGTAGGTTGCCGAAGCGACGAAGCCGAGGGTGCCTTCCGAACCAATCAGCAGGTGCTGCAGAATGTCCACGGGGGTTTCGAAGTCGACCAGGGAGTTCAGGCCGTAACCCATGGTGTTCTTCATGGAGTACTGCTGGCGAATCTTCGCCATGGATTCGGGGTTCTCGGTGACGCGCTTACGCAAGCGTAGCAGGCCCTCGTGAAGTTCAGGTTCGAGGGAGCGTAGCTTCTGGTCGGCGTCCGGTTCTGCGGTGTCAATGATGGTGCCGCTGGGGAGCACGAACACCATGGAGTCCAGGGTGTTGTACGTGTTGTAGGCGGTACCCGAAGACATGCCGGAGGAGTTGTTCGCGACCACGCCACCGATGGTGCAGGCGGACCAGGATGCCGGGTCGGGGCCGAGCTTATAGCCGTAGGGCGCCAGGTAGTTGTTGACCATCATGATGGTCGCACCGGGCTGCACACGCACCTTCTTGCCGTCTTCAAGGACCTCGATTTTCTTGAAGTGTCGGCGGGTGTCGATCATGAGGCCGTCACCGCTGGACTGGCCGGAGAGGGAGGTGCCGCCGGAGCGGAAGGTGAGCGGCAGGCCGAGGTCGCCGGCTGCGCGGAAGATGTTGGCGACGTCTTCGGCGGAGTCGGGGCGGATGAGGCCTGCGGGCACGAGCAGGTAGTGGGATGCGTCGTGGGAGATTGCCAGGCGCTCCAGCTCGGAGACGCTCGATTCGACGGCTTCTGCGCGTGCATCGGAGAGTAGACGCTTGAGGGTGTCCTCGTAGGGGGACTTGAGTGCTTCGGACGTGTTTGACACAACGGTGGTCATGATCTGAGCTTCCTTACTGGTGAAGGGTGTGAAGGCTGTCCTTAACCCAGTATGTGCTCTTGAACACCGTCTTTTCCTGTTAGCTATGGCTAAGCTTGGCGACTACCTGTCACCATAAAGGGGGTGGGTTATACACCGTGCTGATGGGCAGGTTTGCCGCGTATTTGCTGGTTTTCCGGGGGAAATACGCCCGGGCTTGCGGAGGCGCACCCACCACACTCTGAACGCCACGGCTGCCCTTAGGCACGCCCGCCGAGGGCCGTAACATTCCAGCTAGCAGTACTATCAGAAGTCACCACACCACAAAATAGGGGAGAACCCGCCGAAGCACGCACCCCCAAATCCTCCACAAACACGCGGCCACCCGCAGGCACACTACGCTCCTTACGATCCACACCCGCACAATACACCGTCATCTTCGCACCCGAACGGTTCTCCACCGCAACCGAACCGCCGCCCGATTTCGACACAGTATCGTGCACAAAACCGCGGTGTAAAGACCGCCGCCCAAAGGTCACAGCACAAGGTCACAGTGCAACGAAATAGAAACGCAAACGCAACGGCGTGGAGTATCATTCACACTATGGATAAGGCAGAACAGAACCAGACAGACAACACGGTAAAGAACGGCACAGCACCCAATACCTCGGGGAATACCTCGGGCAATATTCCGGGGAACAGCCCGGTGGGTGCGTCTGCGCGCCCTGAAACTGTTGCATCTGAAACTACCGCATCTGAAGCCGCCGCTGAGAATACCACGAAGGCTGGTTATACCCAGTCGGCACCGGCAGAATCCAGTGCCGCCAAAACTAGTGCTGCAGCAAGTAGCCCCGCAGAGGCTACCGCCCCCGGCATGGAGGCAGTACAGGTTGATGCCGTGCAGATTGATAGCGCCCGCCTGGACAGCACCCACTCCGTCTACTCCACCGACCTGGACCCCGACGACTACGAAGAGGTCGTCGAAGAATACGCCACCACCGACGCGCCGGACGGTACGCACCGCGAGGAGCGTCGCATCACCCGCACCACGCATCACCCGCACGGCAAGGGCGACCAGAAAGCGGGCACCCAGGGTAACCCCGATGGTGACGCCGAGATTATTGATGTAGGCGAACCTGAAACGCACACCACGACTATCCGCACCGTCACGGACCCGCCGCGTCGCGCCCCGCGCACCCGCCTGTTCCGCACGCTCAGCAAGTACCGCGGCGAGAAGAACCTGGCGGCGTGGGAGGAACGCTCCTCCACGCCCATGTTCGTGGCGTCCGTACTGTACCTGCTCGCGTTCGCCGCGCCCATCATGAGCACACGCATTCAGGAGCCGTACGACGCGTACCTCAACATCATTCAGATGATCCTGTGGGGCCTATTCGCCGCCGACTACTGCATTCGCCTGTACTTGGCGCCGCGGCGACTCTACTTCATCACGCATAACCTGATGAACCTGGCGATTGTGCTGCTGCCCGCGTGGCGTATTGTCAGCTTCCTCTCCATGATTTATATGACCGCCAACCGCCAATATAAGAGGCTCTCAGAGCTGGCGGTGAAGCTCTTCGGATACACCGCGATCTTCATCATCATGTTTGCCCTGTCGATCTATTCGGTGGAGTCCTCCGAGCCGGGCGCGATGATTCGTGACCTGCCCACCGCCTACTGGTGGATGTTCACGACCCTCGCCACGGTCGGCTACGGAGACGTTTACCCGGTCACCGGTATCGGCAGGGTCATCGCCGTGATCGTCATGCTGTACGGCGGGGGCTTGGTCGCGGTTGCTACCGGTGCGCTCGCGAGCTGGATTATCGAAAAGTTTGGTGGCAGGGAGGAGCAGGAGTACCCCGCAACCAAGGCTGACGTGGACGATCTTCGCCAGGAGATTTCTGAGTTGCGTGCCCTGCTGGCTCGTGAGTATGCGCGCCGTGAAGCCCGCGACTACACGTTGCGTGAGGTCGTGGATGAAGACGGTGTGCACCCGGTTCCTTCGGATGCGGAGGCGGCACGCCGCGCCGGTTTCGGTACCGCTGGGTTTAGCGCTACTGGGTTTGCCGCACCGGGTGCTTCTGCAGATGCTCCAAACGCCGCACCTGCTGAGGAGCCCGGTGAGCCTTCGACCTCTCATGAGGTCGCTGTGCGCGAGCAGGAGCCGGTCGCCCTGCTGGAGGAGACCCGCCAGACGTTCACGATTATTCGCGAGAAGTTCTCGTTGCGTTCCCGCAAATAATAGGAGCCTGCGAACAGTAGCTGGGCTGCGGTAGCGCAGATAGCAGCGCATATATGACAGTTCGGTTGAGGCTCGGCACTCAAACCCACACCGCGTACCCGTTGTGGCGGTGGGTTTGGGTGCCGAGCCCACGTGTAGGCAGATTAAGCGCCGCACTTGCCACCGAGCGGGATATTTTGCCTTGTCGAGGCAAAAATAGCCCGTGTGGAGTGCAAATTGAGGGTTGCGCCCGTGAAAAATGCCCCGCCTTAAGGTCTAATGTGACCAAACTATCTTTTAAAAATGACCGCTACTGGTGAAACTCCTAGCCAGAGCCTATAAACTATCTACCGTGCCGGTTATCGAACGCCCTGTAGCCTCAATGCGCTACGGGGTGTCGTCGTATCCCCACCTCACTCACGGGGAGGCACCACTCAACTCACAAACTCACTCAAACACATACTCTGTTAGGACACGTTCGTGGCACCTAAGTCAACTCTGAGCGCGCTCGCACTACTCGGCGCGCTCTCCCTCACCGCGTGCGCATCCGCACCGAATAACGCCTCCGCAAGTGCGGTTGTTGACCCCGCAGCTTTTGAAACCGTCGAGCCTAGTGCCGTTTCCGCCCCCGGCGATGACAGCACCGGAATTAAGGCGGCGGTTAATGCCTCGCATGACCCGTCGATTCACCCGACCGCGACTCAGCCCACTGAGACCCCCGCGCCGGCGGGTGCCGGTAGCTATACGCCGGATGCTCAGGAGCAGACCATCTCCACCGCGGCACCCATGCCTTCCTCGGTAGCCGTTGCGCGCTCGCAGAAAATCATGGACGGCACCTGGATTCAGCAGGGTGCCGCCGACCTTCAGAACTACATGGACGCCGTCATCCACGACGGCATTATTGAAGTCACCTACCACCTGAACCACGAAGAGCTGGCAACCCCCTTCTGGTTTGGTACTTTCGAAGCGAAAGACGGTAACTTCACCCACGTTTCTCACGTGGACCGTGTGAAGCTGACCCGCGCACCATATGCCTCCAACAAGGAAACTAAGGAATTCACCATGGAGGACGGCGTGCTGAGCTTACCCATGACCTTTGAGGGTGCCACCCGCATCATTCACCTGGAAAAGCTTCACGGCTAAGCGCACTGCCGGGGGAGTCATCTCATATCTGGCATGCATGACGGATGAGGCGTTCCCGTTGCCGCGTGCGGGCTATAGAATGGGACTATGAGCGAGAACATGACCCCCGAGCACGGCACCGCAGCCTCGGTGCAGGATTCCTTCGAGCTGCCCAGCGCACCGGACCAGTTCCAGCGCCTGTGGACCCCTCACCGCACCGCTTACGTGAGCGGTGGCCAGAAGGACTACACCGAGAAGACCTGCCCCTTCTGCACTGCGCCCAGCCGCAGTGATGAGGAGTCGCTGATTGTGCATCGCGGCAAGCATGCCTTCGTGATTCTCAACCTCTACCCGTACAACCCCGGTCACTTGCTGGTCTGCCCGTACCGCCACATCCCGTTCTACGATGATGCAACCGAGGCGGAAACCGTTGAGATCGCGCAGCTGACTCAGCTCGCCATGAAGGTTCTGCGTGAGGTGTCGCATAATGATGGCTTCAACATTGGCATTAATCAGGGCAAGGTGGGCGGCGCGGGCATTGCTGATCACCTGCATCAGCACATTCTGCCGCGCTGGAGTGGGGACACGAACTTCCTGCCGATTATCGCTCACACCAAGACCATGTCACGCACGCTGGATGATATGCGTGTGGCCATTGCGGAGGGGTTTGCCCGCCTCAGCTAGATAGCTCGGTGCACTGGTTGAGAGGCTTGGTGAGTTTGCGAATCTGCACTAATTGCTTTAATTTGCAAACCAGTGCAGAAAAAATTTGCTTCATAAATGCGTAGATTAGGTGTTTAACGCTCATTTGAATGATGTTACGTCTGCTATGTATGGCAAAGTTTTAAATGCAGCGACGCTGCGGGGAAGCTTCCGGCTTCCATGAACACCGCATAGCTCACCGAAAAATAGCGGTCACCGATCGCTTTCGGGCTTGGCAGGGTGAACGCCCTGCCTCAACCACAGAGGTCAGCGCCTCAGCTGAGAATCCACCCCGTCGTGCGTGAACGCACGGCAACACTGCGGGGGTGCGGATTAGCGTGAAGGACGCTGGCCTCTTTTTTGCTTTTTGAGGGCACTGCTTTTGCCCCTCAGGGACGTTGCGCCAGGATGCGCCGCCGAAGACGTGATACCCGGATGCACCCGCACCCCTCGAGAAAGAACCCAGGAGAAAGAACCCGCCAGACCCGCTAGAGTGGAATGCTATGGACTACCCCAACCTGCTTGAGACTGCTTTCGACGAGTTTAGCGCTGTGCCCGCCGCCGGTGATTCTGCAGGCGCGCCGCAACTACTCATCTGGAGGCAGATCCGCTGGTCCAACCGCCGCCCGCTCATTGAGGTGGAACCGGTCGTGCCCGGCGGGGTCCCTGAAGGAGCTCATAACCGGGCATCTCAAGCGGCGGGGGCGCCCCATATGACGGGGGAGAGTGCCCCTAATCAGGAAAGCAGCCCCGCGCAGCGTGGCGTTCCAAGCGGGGTTCGCATCCAGATTCCCTTGACCCCCGGCGCCTACCTGGGGTTGCGTATTCCGCGCGATAGCGAGGGGGAACTCTACCGCTACTGCGCCGGATACACCACCGGCACGAGCAATGACGCCGCCCCCGAATCCGCTGGTATCCGCCGCGTACCCTGCCCCGAAGGCACCCGCATCCGGCGTGGCCAGCAGTGCCCGCGCTGCACCGCCCGCGACGAATTTACCGCCCTGCACAGCGCGCACCTGTACCCCGGAACGCTCACCGAATCCATGCGCGCCTACGCTATGCTGGAGCATCGCCTCTACATCGCGACCTTCCCCGACGGCACGCACAAGGTTGGCACCAGCTCACTGCACTCGACCCCGCGCCGCCTGGATGAGCAGGCGGTCGCCACCGCCACCTACATTGCGCTCGCACGCGACGGCCTTGCCATTCGCCGCGCCGAGGACGCCGTGACCGCTCTCGCGAAGATTCCGCAGGTCAAGCAGGTGGCGAGCAAGTACCGCGCCTGGACGAACCCGCTACCCGGCGCGCAGCTTCGCACTGCCCACCAGGAGGTGGTTGCCCGCGCCCGCGAAGCGCTCGCCGAACTGGCGCGCACCGACCCGGAGGTGCCGCTCACCGCCCTGGATGAGCCGTGGATTCCGTCGCTCGCCATGAACCGCCCGTACGCGACTCTGCGGGCGCAATCGCCCGAACTGCTGGCGCCGTGTGATTCTGGTTTGGGTGATCCTGGTCTGGAGAGCGGGGCGGCTGGTTTCTTCTGCACGGGCGCGGCGGGTCAGTTTTTGAGCGCCCACACCGGCGATGCTGACGCGGCGTTCCTGGTGAATACTGCCGAGTGGCGGAACGTGCTCGTGGAGCCGGCGCAGGAGTTCACGCGGGTGAGGGTGCAGGGCTCTCTGTTCTAAATGGGGCTCGCTGTTCTAATAC
>ERZ1030979.177-NODE-177-length-8601-cov-4.657969_pt1 | contig 8601 bp, 7 predicted proteins | sample MGYA00518596_ERZ1030979 | MGnify/ENA primary metagenome ERZ1030979 (study PRJEB33718, sample SAMN03159709) | human skin metagenome | collected 2014-05-20 | study: EMG produced TPA metagenomics assembly of the PRJNA266117 data set (Human skin bacterial metagenome and...
AGCGTCAGATGTGTATAAGAGACAGCTCTGTGATATACTATTCGTGTTAAGGAAAACGTTTGTCTAAAACGTTTTCAACTAATAATCTTATTTTTATTCTTTAGGAGGAATAAATCATGAAACGCACAATTCTTCGAAGCGCTGCTGTACTTGGTACAGTTGGATTCGCATCACTTCTTTTGGTAGCTTGTGGAGGCAAAAAAGACGACTCTGCTGCTTCTGAAAACGAGTTGACAGTATACGTTGACAATGGCTACAAAGCTTACATGGAAGAAGCTGCGAAAGCTTTTGAAAAAGAAAGTGGAACAAAAGTAACGATCAAGACAGGTGACGCTCTTGGTGGATTGGACAAATTGTCTCTTGACAACCAATCTGGTAAAGCTCCAGACGTTATGATGGCACCATACGACCGCGTAGGTGGTCTTGGTAACGACGGTCAATTGGCTGAAGTGACATTGAACAAAAACAGCAAGACTGACAAAACAACTGAATCACTTGTAACAAACGGCGGTAAAGTATACGGTGCACCAGCAGTTATCGAAACATTGGTTCTTTACTACAACAAAGACCTCATGCAAGAAGCTCCAAAAACATTTGGTGAACTTGAAGAATTGGCAAAAGATAGCAAGTACGACTTCGCTGGCGAAGCTGGTAAAAACACTGCCTTCCTTGCTGACTGGACAAACTTCTACTATGCATACGGACTTCTTTCAGGTAACGGTGGCTATGTCTTCGGTAAAGATGGTACAGATCCAAAAGACGTTGGTTTGAACAACCAAGGTGCAATCGACGGTATCGAATACGCGAAAACTTGGTACGCTAAATGGCCTAAAGGATTGCAAGACACTAAAGGTGCTGCAAACTTCATCCAAACTCAATTCCAAGAAGGTAAGACAGCTGCCATCATCGATGGTCCATGGAAAGCATCTTCATTGAAAGAAGCAAAAGTAAACTACGGTGTAGCAACTATCCCTACTCTTCCAAATGGAAAAGCTTACTCTGCCTTCGGTGGTGGTAAAGCTTGGGTTATCCCTGCAGGTGCTAACCACCCTGAAGCAGCTCAAAAATTCGTAGACTTCTTGACTTCAACTGATCAACAAAAAGCTTTCTACGATAAGACAAACGAAGTGCCAGCTAACACAGAAGCTCGTGAGTACGCTGTTGGTAAAAAAGATGAATTGACAACTGCCGTTGTTAAACAGTTTGAAAATGCACAACCAATGCCAAACATCTCTGAAATGAGTACTGTTTGGGATCCAGCTGCAACTATGCTCTTCGACGCTGTAAGTGGTAAGAAATCTTCTAAAGATGCTGCTGACGATGCTGTTAAATTAATCAAAGAAACTATCGAACAAAAATTCGGTGGCAAGTAATACAGTTCCCAAGGGGCTGGGAATGTTTCCCAGCCTTTCGCTGTGATGTGGCCTTTGGTCGCTCACTTATAAGGAGTCGATATGGAAACACAACAAAATCCCAAAAAGGCAATGTGGCTATCCCTCATTCCTGGCTTGGGACAAATCTATAACAAACAGAAAGCAAAAGGATACATCTTCCTCGGTGTAACACTTGTCTTTCTCGCATACTTTTTCGGTATTGGTTTGGAGGAATTGTCTAAACTAATTACCCTAGGTACTGTCCGTGGAAAAGATAATTCTCTTTTTATCTTGATTCGTGGTGCCTTCCACTTAATTATCACCGTCGTTTATTTGATGTTCTACGCCTTGAATATCAAAGATGCGGGTACTGTAGCTAAGCGGATTAATAACGGTATTCGAGTGCCGAAGACCCTAAAAGAGATGGTGAATGCTATCTATGAAAATGGCTTCCCATATCTCTTGATCATCCCTTCTTATATTGCCATGACCTTTGCAATCATCTTCCCTGTTTTGGTTACCTTGATGATTGCCTTTACCAACTACGACTTTAAGCATACAGCTCGCTTTACGCTCCTTGATTGGATCGGACTTCAAAACTTCACCAACATGTGGACTTTGAGTACCTTCCGTTCTGCCTTTACATCTGTATTGGGTTGGACCTTGATCTGGGCCTTAGCAGCTTCTACTCTTCAAATCGTTCTTGGTATCCTAACGGCTATTATTTCCAACCAACCATTCATTAAAGGAAAACGCATCTTCGGTGTTATCTTCCTTCTTCCTTGGGCGGTTCCTGCCTTCATTACGATCTTGACATTCTCAAACATGTTCAACGATAGTATCGGGGCCATCAATGCGCAAGTCCTTCCGCTCTTTGCGAAGATTTTCCCATTCTTGGATGGGGTTCTCATTCCTTGGAAAACGGATCCTACTTGGACAAAAATTGCTTTGATTATGATGCAAGGTTGGCTCGGCTTCCCTTACATTTACGTCTTGACACTCGGAATCTTACAATCTATTCCAAACGACCTTTACGAAGCAGCCTATATTGATGGGGCCAACGCTTGGCAAAAATTCCGCAACATTACCTTCCCAATGATTTTGGCGGTTGCAGCACCAACGCTCATCAGCCAATACACCTTCAACTTTAACAACTTCTCCATTATCTACCTCTTTAACGATGGTGGACCTGGATCTGTTGGTGGTAATGCTGGTTCGACAGATATCTTGATTTCTTGGATCTATAAATTGACAACGAACTCATCACCTCAATACTCAATGGCTGCTGCGGTTACGTTGATCATCTCTCTGATTGTCATCTCGATCTCGATGATTGCCTTCAAGAAACTGCACGCATTTGATATGGAGGATGTGTAAAATGAAAAATTCAGTTCAATTTAAACGCCGCCTTAATCATTTCTTGACTTACCTCTACTTGGTTGTCCTTTCCATCATCATCATCTATCCATTGTTGATCACGGTTCTTTCAGCCTTCAAAACGGGTAACGTCAGTGCCTTTACGCTTGATTTCAGTGGCAGTCTCAGCTTTGATAACTTCCAAAAACTCTTTACGGACACCTTATATGGTACCTGGTATCTCAACACCTTGATTATCGCCATTATTACCATGGTTGCTCAAACATCCATCATTACCTTGGCAGGATATGCCTACAGCCGCTATAACTTCTTGGCTCGTAAGCAAAGTTTGGTCTTCTTCTTGATTATCCAAATGGTCCCTACCATGGCTGCTTTGACTGCCTTCTTCGTTATGGCCTTGATGTTGAACGCCTTGAACCACAGCTGGTTCCTCATCTTCCTCTATGTCGGCGGGGGAATCCCGATGAACGCTTGGTTGATGAAGGGTTACTTCGATACAGTCCCAATTTCACTTGATGAATCTGCAAAATTGGATGGTGCTGGACACTTCCGTCGCTTCTGGCAAATCGTCCTTCCATTGGTTCGCCCAATGATTGCGGTCCAAGCACTTTGGGCCTTCATGGGACCTTTTGGAGACTACATCTTATCTAAATTCTTGCTTCGCGATGAAATCAATTACACGGTAGCTGTTGGTCTTCAAACCTTTATCAGCGACCAAAAAAATCAAAAGATTGCCTTCTTTGCGGCAGGTGCGATTCTGATTGCAGTCCCAATCTGTGTTCTGTTCTTCTTCCTCCAAAAGAACTTTGTTTCAGGCTTGACAGCTGGTGGGGATAAAGGATAAAATAAACTTTTCTATAACCTTCCAGCAATGATGAAAAGGATGAGATCTTCTCTCGTGCTTTTCTCCCAGTCACATAAATTTTATCTTTAAGGAAAGGATGGGAGTGGGACAAGGGTAGCAAGTTGATTGATTTGCTACCAGTCTCTCTCCCATCTTTGGTTAAGGATAAAATCATGTTATGCTCTCCATACAGGGGAAATCCATCCCGGAGATTAGAAAGGTCACTTCATGCCCTATCCATTTAATTATTTTTCCAGCCTTTTTCAGGTAAGAAAAGCATTTGCCAACCGCAAACAACTCAACTGGTTCCAAATGATCTTTACCTCACTCTTTCTTCTATCCTTGACCCTGATACCTGTTGCCGTTCAAAATGCGGAATTACAGACCTACCCCTTAACCACCTTCGTCAGTGATGTCTTTGATCCCCTGTCAGATGAAGTCATGGCGGACTTGAAGGAAAACGGGGCCTTCTCTCAAGGAGAATTCACCTATCAAAACAATTCAAAAGTATTTGAAAACAAATCTGGTCAAGTCATTCTTGGCCAACACGAGGATGCTGAATACGGAGCAGCACTGACGCTTCACTTTGATAAGAAAGCCTTAATCATTCTCAAAGAAAAGAAAGAACTAGCTACGATTCCTTACCAAGCCATCAATCAAGAGAGCATTCAGGACAAAAAGGAACTCACTAAGGCCATTTCCAAAGATTGGTTCCAGGCCAATCGATTGGCTGTCAGCCTCTTTCTCGTCCTCTTCTCAGGTTTCTTATCTGCTGTGAATTTTGCCATTTTAGTATTTGGAGCTTCCTTCTTCCTTTTCTTGACACGGAAGTCACGTCTCTTCTCTCTCAAGACCTTCAAAGAATGCTTCAATTTCACCCTCAACTGTCTAGGATTGCCTATTCTTGCGAGCGTCCTAATCAGTTTAGTATTCCACCAAGTCTTTACGACAACCATCTTGATCCAAAATATCCTATTTGTCTTGTTCCTCGCACTTGCTTTCTATAAGACTCATTTCCGGGATCCAGATTACAAACCTTAGGGAGGTCCTTTATGCGTGTCACCATCAAAGATGTAGCCAAACTTGCTGGCGTTGCACCATCTACCGTTACACGAGTGATTCAAAATAAATCTACCATCAGTGAAGCCACTAAAGAACGGGTTCGTTCTGCCATGAAAGAACTAGATTACCATCCAAACCTCAATGCTCGTAGCTTAGTGAGCCAGTCCAGTCAGGTGATTGCCCTTGTCTTGCCTGATGAGAGTGATGTGTTCTTCCAAAACCCCTTCTTCCCTACGGTCCTCCGTGGGATTAGTCAGGTTGCTTCTGATTATGGCTATGCCATTCAGATTTGTACAGGGGCTAATGAAACCCACCGCCTCGATCAACTCAAACAAATGATTTATGGTAAGCGGGTAGATGGACTCATCTTCCTCTATTCCAAATTGAATGATCCTTTGGTTGACTTCTGTATTCAAGATAAATTTCCTTTCTTGATTTTGGGAAAAGCAACTTCTCCTTTTGTATCCTTAGTCGATAACGACAATGTTAAGGCCGCTTTTGATGCGACCGAATATTTCATCAAGAAAGGATACCAACACATCGCCTTTGTTGGAGGAAATAAGGAATTGGCCGTTTCTCAAGACCGCTACAAGGGCTACCAAGAAGCTCTTGCCAATCACCAGATCCCTCTCCGTGAGGAATTGGTCAAGTTCTCCTTTGGTTTCTTGCTGGAAGAAAATTCTTACCAAATCATGGATACCCTGCCTTTTGATGAACTCGAAGCACTCATGACAACGGATATTTTGGTTGCTGAAGGGGTTCGGAGATACCTGAGAGACAAAGAAGTCGATCTTCCAATTATTTCCTTCGACTCCATTCAACCACGAATCCCTATTGACGCCTATATTGATATCAATACGGTCGAATTGGGACGCGAATCTGTCAGAACCTTACTCCAAATTATTAAGGACAACAAGGAAAACAAAACTGTTTGCTACAGACAGCTCATTGAACACTCAATTATTGAACTTTAGGAGAACCTATGACCACCAACTTTGCAGCTTATTTAGACGACCAAGACTTGATTCGCATGGAAGGAGGAGAGAGCGTAATGGCCTCTCTTCCTTTTACATTGACGTCTGGTTCGAAAACGATTGAACTTCTACCGACAGAGGAAGAAAAAACTCTTAGAAGCCCCCTTCCCATCGACATGAGTCAAAGCTATACCCTCTCCAACGCTAAGGGAGAAACCTGCCTCCTACATTACCGGGACATCGTCCGCCAACCCATCTTTGATCAGCTATATGCTTATGATGGAGAGGATTTAGGAGCTCACTACTCAAAAGAAAAAACGACCTTTGCCTTCTGGGCGCCCATTTCTCAAGAGGTTCAGCTCTTGATCAACCAAACTGCCTACCCGATGGAGCGTACAGAAAAAGGCGTATGGCGTTTAGAACTCGAAGGAGACTGGGAAAAAGCCTCTTATTACTACCAGCATCAAGTCAACGGTGTAACCCATATCGTCCATGATCCTTATGCTCTTTCTTCTGAAGCCAATTCAGGAGCTAGCTATGTCATCGACCGACACAAGATTGAGCGCCCTATCCAGAGAGCCGCAACCCAACTAGATCCGACTCAGGCCATTATTTATGAATTGAGCGTCCGGGACTTCTCCATGCAAAAAGAAGCTGGTTTCCAACATCCTGGTACCTTCCCAGCTCTCTTAGAATCTCCTAAGCATGGAGACCAGACCTTTGGCTTTAACTATTTGAAATCCCTAGGCATTACTCATGTCCAGCTCATGCCCCTCTATGATTTCGGAAGCGTAGATGAAACAAATCCTACTGCTGGCTACAATTGGGGCTATGACCCTGTGCAATACAATGTTCCTGAAGGAAGTTTTAGCACCCAGCCAAATGATCCTTACCAACGGATCATCGAGTTGCAACAAGTGATTGATGCCTATCATAAGGCCGATCTCAGTCTCATTATGGATGTGGTTTATAACCATGTTTACCTCTCTGACGAGTTTGCCTTTGAGCGGATTGTCCCAGGCTATTTCTATCGCTATGACCAAGACCGCCAACGAACCAACGGAACCTTCTGCGACAACGATGTAGCCAGCGAGAGAGCCATGGTGCGAAACTACATCAAGCAGTCAGTCAAGCAGTGGGTTCAACTATACGGCTTTGATGGTTTCCGCTTTGACTTGATGGGCATTCTTGACCGCCAAACCATGATGGAAATTCAAGAAGAATTAGCAGCCATTTACCCAAACGTTTACCTTTATGGAGAAGGGTGGAAGATGGATACTGGACTGGATCCTGAACTCCTGGCCCATCAATACAATGCCAGTCAACTTCGTCCGTATGGCTTCTTTAGTGACAACTTCCGTGATACCATTAAACGAAGCATCCTAAACGAAGGACGTATAGACAGCCGCTATCAGGCCAATGATCTGGTCAATATTTTGACTGGTAACGTCGGACTCAAAGGAACCCCCCACTTTGTGCGTCCTCAACAGGCAATTAACTATGTGGAATGCCATGATAACGCAACCTTCTTTGACTACCTCAAGGTTGAAGACCCAAACATTTCAGAAGAGGTACGTCAGGCTAAAGCCCGTCTCGGCTTGCATCTCGTCCTCTTGGCTCAAGGAGTTCCCTTCCTACATGCTGGTCAAGAGTTCTACCGAAGCAAGAGCTTAGAAGAGAATACTTACAATCTTCCAGATGCTTTAAATCAACTCGACTGGCTTTCTTCTACAGCTTATGAAACAGATATTCAGTTCCTGCGCGAATTGATTGCCTATCGAAAAGAGGAAGAGCTCCTTCGCTTTGACAAGGCTCAAAATATACGGGATTACTGCCAAGTCACTTGGATTTCAGAGAAGACCTTCTCTTACAGCATTGAGAAAGATGGTCGTAAGTTGCTTATCTTGGTCAACCTAGGGGAACAAGAATGGACTTATCGACTCAAACAATCTGCAAGATTAGCGATTGCCTACCCTCATGTGTATGGAAGAGAGCAAGGACTTTCTCAAGAAGAATTTACCGTTCCAGGCCATGGTTGGATCTTGGTAGAACAAGCATAAAAAAATTCCTGCAAGAACTTCTTGCAGGAATTTTTTAGTCTTCTACTTCGACAAAGCGTCCAATAATATGAACATTGTCTGAAATTGTTATAAAAGCTTGAGGATCTGCTTTTTTCATTAAAAATTTAAACTCATTAAACTCTGCTCGAGTAATAACCGTGAGTAAGACAGCTTTTTCCTGATGATTATAGGTCCCTTCAGCATTGTGGATAATGGTTGCACCGCGGTGCAATCGCTTATGGATTTTCTCAATAATCTTATCCGGTTGGCTAGTGACAATCATGGCTTGCATCCGCTTCTGCTTTGTAAAGACAGCATCTGTCACTCGACTAGAAACAAAAATGGTAATCATCGAATAGAGGGCATACTTCCAACCAAAGGTCATCCCTGCTATCAACATGATGGTCCCATTGACGATGAGAGAAATTTTGCCGACGTTCTTGCCCGTTCGCTTTCGAATGGTCAAACTGACAATATCGGTTCCCCCGCTGGAGATATTATTCCGAAGGGCAAAACCAATCCCTGTCCCCATGACCACACCCCCAAACAAGGCGTTCATGATAGGGTCATTGGTGAGCGTAACTACTGGGACAAATTGGATAAAGAAGGAACTCATGGACACCGTGATAAAGGTGAAAATGGTAAACTTATGGCCAATTTGATACCAGGCGATGATCATTAAGGGCAGATTGATGGCATAAAATGACAAGGAAACAGGAATGGTAAAGCCCAAAAATCGATCGCTAAGAGCTGAAACAATTTGTGCTAACCCTGTCGCACCACTCGAATACACACGTCCCGGCTGGAAAAAGAAGTTCACAGCAATTGCAGATAAAAATCCATAGACCAATGAGGCCGAAATCTTTTCATCATACTTTTCTCGGGAAATACTTTTTAAGACCCGTAATAAT